>Ga0066378_10000109_pt1 | contig 33967 bp, 24 predicted proteins | sample Knorr_S23_td_DCM_FD_70947 | JGI IMG/M metagenome (GOLD analysis project Ga0066378, IMG submission 70947) | Marine microbial communities from Southern Atlantic Ocean transect - Knorr_S23_td_DCM_ad_71m_LV_A | ecosystem: Environmental > Aquatic > Marine > Oceanic | place: Southern Atlantic ocean...
CTATATAAATTCACGTTTAATCTTGATGGTGAATATGAAAAGAACTCTGCCAATGTTGAAGCAACATTTACGCTGAATGATACAAGTGTTGCTGGAACACAATATAGTGTTTCATCAAAAGCAGTTGAGAAAGAAGGTTCGTATGTCGCTGAGGTTCCACTATCTGATTTTGATATTTATCAAGATAAAAGGTTTAACGTAGAACTATTGATTGGTTTTAAACCTGAAATTTCTCCTCAAACACTTACAAGTTGGGCCGATGTGTTTGGCAGTGAGCAAATCGCAACTAAAATCGAAAAGAATATTTCAGACAAAGTTCGTAGAGAAGGTTCATTTAAAATGTCCAGAAAGCTTGACGCATTTATTACACCCGTTCCACTTGAAGGGCAAAGAACCGATTTCTTTGTACTCTTTGACAAAAAACGCTATACAGTATTAAAGGGTTTGAAGTGGGAAGTGCCGGTAACTGTGGGGGGTGTATTTTCAAATAAGGACTTTGAGGTTTCGGTGTCTAGAGGGGCAGATATGGTAAGTAGCCTTGAACAGGGCACTCCCAGAACAATGCTTATTGGAACCTCAACAAATACTGGTGGAACAATTGAAGTAAGTGGTGTTAGAAAAAGCGATAGTAAGGTTGTCTCAACCAAAGCCCAGGTTGTAGTAATTGAGCCGGAATGGGCAGCTGAACAAGACATCACAGAAATCTATACAAATGAAAAGTATAATTTTGATATGAGAGTAAAATCACTTTCAAGAGATAGAGTTACTATAAGATTCAGTAGTAGCTTTGGCGATAAGAACAAACTTGTTGAAAAATCTTCCATGTCGGTAGGTCCTTACAAGAAATCGGGAAAACTTACTTTTGAAACTCTTGTTGATGGAACTCCATTAAAAGATTTGACACATAGCGTTTCGGTAAAGACATTACCCGCTCCATCTGTGGACTTCAAGAGGAGGCCTAATAGCAATGACTTAACTCTTGAAGTTATTACTTACGGAAAGTCGAACGCAGTAGACAAAATGTTCCCAATAGGCGGCATTAGTGGCAAGTTGATTGAAATTGGCAGTGAAAAATACGGCAATAGAAAACTTACTAGATACAGACTATCTATTTCAAGACCTGCATATGGAGGCTTACAAACTGTGAAGTTAAAAATTAAAGATAAATATGGTGATATAAATGAGTATGAAAATGAATTTGAATATCTCGACTAAGAAAATCCACAAGGCTGTTTTAAGCCTACTTTTCTGTAGCATGTCTTATCTATTTGCTCAGCAAAACCTGATTAGCTGGGAAGTAGCAGATCCACAACTTAATAGAAAATTTATTGAAATGTATCTGAACAAGCTGATTGAGAACGATAAATTTGAGCAAAATTCAATTCAGGCATCCGACGTCATAATGGTTCAAATGCAACAACAAGGCGATAAGTTAACCCTAAAACGCCTTAGAGCTAAAAACTATGACTCTGGGGAGTATAGAAGATTTATGATGGATCAAGTTCAGAAACTTGGACCTGATATATTGAATACAATAATGGATCGTAAATATAAGTGGGCTGAGATCAACAGACGAGATTTATCAGCTTTAGAAACCTATAGCAACATTGATAATATTTTAAATGAAAGAAGCTTTAAACGCGCCAGAGATGGTTTTTGGTGGACGACTTCACAAGTCGAGGTCTCAACAAATCAAAGTGTATACATACGTTCTAAATCAACTAATCAAGCTTTCAGGCTTGAAACGGGTATTTCCGATCTTGGATTGCATCGTCAGTTTTTTGGAAACACTATTCTTGGCCTGTCTAATGACATTTCAAGTACTTACTTTATTGTTCCGCGAACTTTAAATGCAGATAAAACTATTGTGCAGCCACTCGATGGAACCTTTGGAATTGGTTTCAAATTTGATACGCATTCGATTGGTGGCCAGGTAAACTATATGGATTCTGGAAACAAGTTTAAAACTGGTCGCGTTGTTGATGAAGAACATGTAGTTCTTCCATCCGCAAGCGGGCTAGTGTATTGGAGCAATACATTTGCTATAAATAATTTTGTAGACTTATCAAACATTAGTTTTCTTAAGCGATTAAACAGAAATATTTCTGGCGCTGAAAGAACTGACGAGGCCTTTGGGTCTCTAAGATTAAAAGTTGGGTTATCATTCACTGAGTTTATTCATGCTAAGCTTAAGCCTGGCACAAAAGATACCAAGGAAGGTAGAGATCTTGAAATAACAGACAGATTAAACAAGGTAGATGAAGCGTTGGGGTTTTTTGTTCGTTCTGAACTTGTTACAGATAACAAAAAAATTAAAGCATATGCTCAAGCCAATCAATCATTTAACGGATTTAGCAGTATGTCCCTTGGGGCAGAGTACAGTATTAAAGTATTGAAGCTAGGTTTTGAGGTTGTCAACATTCCTAAAGGAAGTGGCTTAGAGTTTCTTGAGAGCAATTCAAGTGAAAATCTTTGGAAATGGTATCCAGCTGGAGAAGAGGGTGGACAAATCATCTCACCATATATATCATTCCATTTTTAATCAAGGAAAGAAAATGAAAATTAAAAGTTTAGTATCATCTAAAATCGCATTCGCTTTTGTGTTTCTCTTTGCAAGTGCGGACGCACAAGAAGTAAAGAGCCTAGATAAAAGAAAGTTTATTGCATGGACAGTAGATCATATGCCTTATCATATTTTAGTTGAGGACGCTATTATTGACTATAACACGCTAAACACTCTTGAAAATCCTAGGATTCAGAAAAAGAAAGGTGTTAAAAAACTTCCAATTCTCAAAGAGATGCGTGCGGATGATCTGTTAATTATTGTTCAGCAAAAAAAGTCAACCAAAAATGAAATTCACGAAATTTGGTATGGTAACGGGTTGAACTTTGATATAATTCCACGAGAGATCGTTGATTGGGTACTCAGCCAAGATATCCAAGAAGCGTTGATAGAAAAGGATCAATATTTAAATAGCCCTTCCGACGTGGTCTTTTTTGAAAGCGAGAACCAGAGACTGTTGGCAAGTTACAGTTCTCGCTTTTCTCTTTGGAAACAACACAACTTTCTCTTGAGCACGGAAGAGCTTTACCTAAGATCAAACTTACTTCAATATTCAGCAAATTTTGCTTTTGGTAATACCTTGGTTGGGCTGCCTGGATCACTCTTTGGATCAACTTCTATGGGGGTTGGTACAAGAAATTCTGAAATTGGAATCAGGTTCCCTGCACCAATAAACTTGCTGTCATTCAAAGATTTAAAAGATGAAAAATTACTTAGAGAGTACCTAGGGCTTTATTCAAAAGTTACGATTGATAACATGTTCTCTACCGGTGCCGCATTTCACGCACAGATGGGTTTTAGTTTTTTTCCAAGAAGCAGCACCATCGCAAGTGATACGACTTTTTTCAGCAGAAATGATATTGATCCTAAAGATAGATACGTAAACATAATTGACATGTATGCATTATTTGCTGCAACATTTGAAGCTCCTGTTAAAATTCCTGCAATATCAAGAGTTACTTTTACTCCGGGTCTTCATTACATGAAAGTTGCTCATAGAACCAAAGATAAAGATGATAAACTATACAATAGAACTTTTTATGAATATGACTATGCTACAAAATCATACCAAAGGTATGGAGACGGCGATAAATCGTCTACCAAAGAATTTGGCCTATATGGACGGGTTGACCTTATGACTGAAATAGGTGTAATACCTAAATTCTTGCAGCAGTACGAGTTTTTAGACTTTATTACTTTAAGCAAAGTTCCTTTGTTTGAACTCTCTCTGCAGCACATTACTAACCTAAACACCATTACATCTCTCGCTGTGAATATTAATGACAACGTATCGTTTTCAATGACGACCTACAGTGGAGCAGAGGGTGGTACGGTTCAAGGAGGATGGCTCCCTGAAAAGAATCTGTGGCTTGGCGTCAGATATAGATCTGACTTTTAGCGGTCTTTAATATTTTGCTGGGGCACCTGACTTCGGGATTGTTCTCAGTATAAACTTTCTTATATCTGAATTTGATTTTAGAAGATCAGCTTCTCTTAGGTACATCATGTGTCCACTTCGATACCCCTCAAAAGAAAGTCTCTGTTTCATTTTACCGCTTGGGTCTAATTGCCACATAGTATACTTTGCGTCGAAATACTTAGTTGCTCCATCGTAATAACCAGCCTGAATTAACGTATGCAAAAATGGGTTGGCGGCCATTGCTTTTCTGAGATTTTCTCCTGTATTATTGTTTTTCCAATCCCAAGGATAGACTGGACCGAATAAATTATATTTGACATCTGTTTCAAACTTAAGAACGTTTTTAAAATAATAGTTTACTGCAGGGGCAAATGAATGATTCCACGAAGTTAGTTCAGCCCAATAATCTGGTCTATCACCAGCAACGGTTTTGTCAATTCCTCTATATCTTGAATCTAGTCGTCCAAGGGTATATCCTTCATCTCGCAATAACTCTTTCCAGAAAAAATTTGTAGGAACGTCTAGGTTGTATGAAAGCACAGCGTCTTCAGACATTCCCGAAAATCGAGCAATATTTTTTGCAGCTTCCCTTTTTGCATCATCAGATGCTGAATTACCCTGAGCTAGAATTGCCATTAGTTGATTAATAGAATAATCCTCTGACAAGGCCAATACTTGATCGAGATATTTTTTTTGTAAGTCGTCTGGTAGTTTTTTGTGATACCAAGCTGTGGCAGTATAGTAGGGCAATCTTAATGCTGCGCCCAAAGGACCTGTACGTCCATCGGCATCTGGGCGTGACGAGTCAATACCAAGCTCTGTTGGCGAGACTAAAATAACACCATTTAAATACATCCACTGTCTGTTTTGCAGCGCTAAAGCAAGCCCTGCAACTCGAACCGTACCATAGCTTTCTCCAATCAAATACTTTGGGGACTCCCATCTATTGTTTCGCTGTATGAACGTGTTGATCCATTCAGCTAAATATTTTATGTCTGCATTGATTCCAAAGAAAGTTTCTCTTTTAACTCTCCTATCTACTATTCTTGAATACCCAGTGTTTACTGGATTTACATAAACAATGTCGGCAACATCCAAAACTGAATATGGGTTTGACTTGACTCCATAAGGTTGAACCGGAAACCCTTCCTTATCAATATTTAGAACCATTGGGCCAGTGTAAGCCATGTGCATCCAAAGCGAACCGGAACCTGGTCCACCATTAAATGAGATCATTATTGGTCTTTTGGATTTATTTGCTACATCTGTTCTTTCATAGTATGTATAATGTACTGCTGCTATGGGCTTGTTGGAGGTATCGCTCCAGACGGGTTGAGTTCCAGTAGTTGCGCTATACTCCACTTTTTTACCGCTAATATTTGTTCTGTGATAAGTAACTACTGCCGTGTCAGCAGGTAAGGATCTTGTCTGCGCTACTAGCGCACCAAGTATTAGTAAGGATGAAAGTTGCTTAAGCTTCATATTATACCTTTGGTTTGTAGGTTTATAATTTAATCTATGTAGTAAATTTGTTTAAGTGATTTTTTAAGTTATTATTTAAATTGTTTTTCGATGTTTTTTAATAAAAACTACCTAATCGGACACCTTATATATATGTCGGTATTTTTGGGTCCCCTTTCATGCTCAAAACCGGTAAGGTCATTAAATGATGATGGTAACAAATTTGAGAATACTGTTCTGCTGATTTCATTTGACGGGTTTAAGTGGGATTACATTGATAAAACAGAGACCCCAAACTTTGATGAGTTCATAAGTGAAGGTGTAAAAGCTCAAGGATTGATACCTCCCTTTCCAAGCAAAACTTTCCCAAGCCACATTACGCTGGTTACGGGGAGACATCCCAGCAAGCATGGTATAGTCTCAAATCGCATGTTTGACTCTTTTTTTAATGAATATTACTATATTGGCCAAAATAGCAAACCCGTATTAAATAGCAAATGGTATGAAGCGGAACCCATTTGGGTCACCGCTGAAAAGCAGGGTAAAAAATCGATGACAATGTTCTGGCCTGCCTCAGAAGCAGAGATTATGGGAACAAGACCAACTGAGTACTTTGTCTATGATGAGTCGATTTCAAATATCAGTAGAATTAATCAGATTATAAAATGGCTTGATTATCCAGTTCATGAAAGAGGCAAATTCTTCTCGTTGTATTTTAGCGATCTTGACACTCAAGGACATAGGTTTGGCCCAAATTCGATCGAGGTCCAACGCACTACTGAGAATATGGATGATCTTATTGGTCAATTAGTTAGATCATTAAAGGAAAAAAACATTTATGATAGCATTAACATTATAATAACTACAGACCATGGAATGGCCTCAACATCTCAAGATTCGATGATATTTCTAGATGACTATATTGATTTAAACAATATTGAGGTTGTTGACTGGGGTCCGGCTTGTGCTATTTTACCTAAAGTAAATGTAGACTCAATTTTTTCAAAGCTCGCTGACGCACACCCAATGCTTGACGTATATAAAAAGGGGGAGCTACCTGATGAGCTTCACTATAACGATCACAATAGGATTCAACCAATTATTGCTATTGCAAAAGAACATTGGAGCATTAGTAGTCGAACCAGTTTTGAAAACAATCCCGAACGGTTTAATGGCGGAAACCATGGATATTACTCAACTTACGAATCGATGCGAGGTATCTTTTTTGCTAGAGGGCCTGCTTTTAAAAAGGGTTTTAAAGGTGCGGGCTTCAGCAGCATACATTTGTATGAATTAATGTGTCATTTACTTAAGATTGTACCTGCAGATAACGATGGTAATTTAGATTCTACCAAAATATATCTGTCGCAAAAACAATAGGATACACTATGGACTCGAAACTTGTATGGCTCATGGGCTTTGTTGGGATCTACTGGGCATATTGCCTTTTCTGGGGTTTTAAAGGTGCAAAGTCCGCCAAAACGTCTTCAGATTATTTTCTCGCTGGGCGGTCACTGGGTATATGGGTATTTGTACTAGCTGCAACCGCAACGAGTTTTAGCGGTTGGACTTTTGTTGGTCACCCAGGGAAGATTTTTACAGATGGCCTTCCCTATGCTTTTGCCTCGTTTTATGCCTTAACTATACCATTTACTGGGGTCCTGTTTCTTAGAAGACAATGGGTGCTAGGAAGGGCCTATCGATATATAACTCCAGGTGAAATGTATAGCGATTATTACGGAGGAAATAGTATTCGAATGCTCACTGTGTTGGTTGCGTTTCTTTTCAGCGTACCATATTTAGGAGTGCAACTTCGTGCTTCAGGAGATTTGTTCAGCGTGCTAACTGATGGGTTGGTTAACCCAAACACAGGGATGATTGCATTATCGACCGTGGTAATGATTTACGTTGCTTCTGGCGGGTTAAGGTCGGTTGCCTTTGTCGATTGCGCCCAAGCTGTGTTGTTAGCTTTAGGAATAGCAATACTTGGAGGAATTGTTATTTATTACGCTGGTGGTTGGGGTGGGTTTACAGCCTCATTTGCTGAAGTAGTTCGTAATGATCTAGCACTTGATAACAACCTAACTTCAGATGGATTTTCATCTAAAGTAGCATTGCCTGGTAGTATACAATTTGTATCATCAGGGGCACAATCTATAGGTGGAGGGTGGACAGGTATTATGTGCATGACATATATGTTCGCGTTAATGGGTATACAATCTTCTCCAGCTTTTTCAATGTGGGCATACTCAAATAAAACCTCTCGAGCGTTTCGGTGGCAACAGGTTGTTGCTTCATCATTAGTAATTGGTGTTATACTTTTTAGTTTTACGATAATTCAAGGAATAGGCGGGCACGTTCTCATTGAGAAGGGCGTGATTGAAAATGCCACGGATAAAAATTTAATTCCCCAACTAATCAACCTATTATCTGACAGTGCTCCATGGCTTGTTGGTCTTTTAGCGGTTTGCGCTCTTGCGGCAATGCAAAGTACCGGCGCAGCCTATATGTCAACATTCAGCGCAATGGTTACCAAGGATATTTATACTCGCTACGTATCACCAAAAGCTTCTGACAAAGAGCAAAAATCAATCGGAAGATTTTTTGTTGTTTTTGTTACTGGTTCAGCGCTTGTTGTTGCTGCAAACTCAAGCCAGGCTATCGTTATGCTTGGAGGTTTAGCTGTGGCGTATGGATTTCAAATGTATCCTTCACTAATTGGGATTTGCTACTATAAAGGATTTAACAGAAAAGGCGTTGTGGCTGGTCTTATTGCTGGTCTTATTGCTGTAACGCTCACAGATAAAACATCTATTTGGTTTGGTGTGCCCTGGGGCGCATATCCCTTCACAATTCACAGTGCAGGTTGGGGAATATTTTTCAACCTTATTATAACTTTTCTAATTTCGAGCATTACAAGTGAAAGCGAGCTTGAAAAGGATAATAAAAATAGAGTTCACAAGTTACTATCAACCGTTGCTGGAATGAATTTTTATCAAAAAGAAAAGGTTCGTCTAGCGTGGGTACTAACGCTCGTTTGGTTTCTTGTTGGCTTTGGGCCCTTCGCGACTGTAGGAAACTCTCTTTTTTCTGATCCGAATTCTCCAAGTCTTTGGGCTCCTTTTGGGTTGCCCTCACTTTGGATATGGCAAGTACTGTTTTTGTTTTATGGGATTTTTGTGATGTGGTTTTTAGCATTTCATTTGGGCATGTCTAAACCAATTGACCCTGATCGAGTAGATAGAGTTGCAAAGTCTTTAATTTAAACTTGGATTTTATATGATTAATAAACTTGTTAAAGTGATTGCGTTTATTTTGTGCATTCAAGCTCTACCCGGTCAAATTGGCACCTGGATGGTATCTAATCGAAACCATCCCGAACTGGAATGGAAAACTATTTCAACTAAGCAGTTTAACATACATTACCATAATGGTCTGGAGGAAACTGCTATTAAAAGTGCGCGAGTAGCCGAGCACGTCATGCCAACGCTTATGCAGCAGATGAATCTTGATACGATTCCCAAGATTGATATTACCTTAACAAACGAAGATGAATTTGAAAACGGTTTTGCTATCAGATTAACTTATCAAGTGTTTATTTGGGTAGAGCAAAACGATATGTTACTTTGGCTCGAGAAAGACAAATGGCTTGAAACTGTAATTGCGCATGAGCTACAACACGTCCTTTATTTTGAAAAAACTAAGACATGGCTGCCCTCCCCAATGGATCTATTAATTGGCAATACTCCACCTTGGGTGATCGAGGGTATTGCTGAATATATGACCGAAAGCTGGCGACCATACCGAGCCGATTTAGAACACAAACGACACGTGTTATCAAACCCCGATAAGAGGAGCATGTGGGACCCCCACGCTGACGGTTTTTCAAAAGCATTATATTGGGCTAGTAGATTTGGTGATTCAACTTTTGTTCAGGTTTTAGAGTATCGAAATGATGCAGGGTTATATGACTTTGAGGAAGCCTTTAAAAAGGTGACTGGGATTTCTTCAAAACAATTTGTTGAAGACTGGAGAGTGCATATGAACACCTACTATTACAGCTATCGCTCTCAAAAAGAAACCTACGAAGAAATAGGTACGGTCCTTACGCTTCCAATAAAAAGAATGCAATCGTTTAAGTTTTATTCCGACAGCTCAAAAATTGCACTGTTGGGACTTTTTAATAAAAACAATCGCGATGTCTCACTTATTTTAGCAGAAAGGGATACAGCTAAAGAAAACAAACAACGTAAAGAATGGGACACAGAAACAGCTAAAATAAATAAAAAAAAGAAAAAGACTAAAAAAGATTCTTTGCGATTGAAAAAGAACTACAAAGGAACAGTGCTATGGAAAAAGAGCGAAGCAGACTTTGGAAGATTTCATGAAAGCATGAGCTGGTCTCCGGATGGAAATAAAATAGCATATTCTAAATACCACTACGCGAAAGAAAATCAATCACTTGTATATGATATAAAAGTCTATGACACAACTACAAAGAAAGACAAATGGGTTACTTCGTCAATGCGAACACGCTTTCCAGTTTGGGTAGATTCGACAAACATAGCATTTGTATCAGTTAAAAATGATACTTCAAACATTTTCATCTCAGATCAAAATGGAAATCTAAAACAACTCACTGATTTTAGTGGCAACACTCAGATCTTAGATTTGAACGTATCTTCAAATTACGAATCCATCGTTTTTGCTATGTCTCCCGAGAGCGGAAACATTGATATTTACACTATAAATATTAAGTCTAAATTAGTTGAAAGGGTGACCAACCATAAAGCAGCTGACGTGAAGCCGATATGGCACAGTGATGGTACGGCTATATCATTTACTTCGCATCGCAATGGTGTTCCAAATATTTTTACGATAAATCTCAGTAACAGCGCTATAAACCAGAACACAGATTCAGGAGATGGGATAGTTTCCAGACAATGGATGCCTAATTCAAATTTACTTTTCGGGCAAGCGTCAATAAGTACGGCTGATAGTGTTCGACTGGTCGCACTTGATCCATTTAGAAGGGCAAAGAAAACCTCTTTTTCTATAAGCAACCATTTTAGTAAGTGGCTAGAAAGTGGGCCTGATGTATCTTTTGTACATACTAATCCTAGCGACACGATTCAAATATCAAAACCAAAACCCTATAAGTTTTTAAAAACACTAAGACTCGGACAGGTAATTGTACTGCCACCAAATTTTGGGTTTGCTACGTGGTTAGACGCTATGAACAAAAATGTTTTTAGTGTTGGTGCAATTCTCAATGATCAAGACGTTGATAACAGCGGGGTTCTTTTGGGGTATACGACTGCAAATTATGGCCCAATGATTACATTCGTAGTTTCTAGGAATGCATATATGTTTGACGGGGCATCTTTTCGCGTATACGATGGTAAGAATATCTTTCAATATCAAAATGGTCTAAGCGTGTCGCTTGAATTGATGAGAAATTTCTCCGAGTCATTATCGTCAAATCACACCTTTACGATTGCAGCTTCTATATACGATAATATCATTGGAAATAAAATTACAGAAAAAGGTGATATTCAGTTTATAACTGGTTATGGTTTTGACAACCTGCCCATCCCAGAATCAGGTAAAGAAGCAGTTGTATCGTTTGGATACGCATGGAAATCTATGCGACCACATACATGGAATATGTCCCTACCATTACAAGGATATGGTGTAAGTTTCAAAGTAGACGTTGCCGATACATCGGTGTTTGGAGACTTTAACTACTCCCGATTTAATTTTGATTCTTTTATAAATATTCCAATTATCCTAGGACCCATTAATAGCGCGGTTTATTTAAGAGCCAATACAATTAAACAAACAGGCAACCCACCAGCACAAGATTACGTAGGACTCACAAATGACGCACCATTATATATAAATGGTATGGGTGATTTATCAGAATTTTTGCCAGAAAACTATAACCCTAGAGGTTGGAGCGGTTTTGCTCTAGGTGACCACTTGTTCTTTTCAACGCACGAATATAGAGTACCTTTCCTGTCAAATGTTGCATCAATGAATCTCATATCAGATTATGCAAAAGTTTGGAGCAAAGGGGAGCAAATTTTTGAGGTATTTACATACGGTGCGGAACTAAGAATATCTCTAGGCCCAATTACAACTTCCATAGGTAGAGCGCAAACGAATAAAGGCTGGGCGAACAATGATACACCTGATAGATATCTGCGACTGGTGCTAATTAACCCTTTTTAATATCGAATAATCATGTTAGCAAAACTGTTTATATCTCTCGTTCGTGTTTCACCATTTTTTCAAAAGAGAGTGTGGAAGTGGTGGTATCAAAGACTTGGTAAGCGAGCGCAAGACAGTGGCTGGACCTTTATGAATTATGGGTATAAGAATAATAGGGACAAACGTCTTGAGCTTGATTCAAAAGATGAAAAAGATCGAATGTTTATTCAACTATATAACTATGTTGTTTCTCAAATCTCCATTGAAAGTTTAAAGATTCTTGAAATCGGGTCAGGTAGAGGTGGAGGAGCTTCTTTCGTTGCAAAATACTATAAGCCTTTATCAATAATAGGTCTCGATTACTCAGCATCTGCAGTTGCTCTTTCAAACAGATTGCATAAGAATGTGAACAATTTAAGTTTCATTCGCGGAGATGCAGAAAATTTACCTTTTGAGGATGAGAGCTTTGATGTTGTAATCAATGTTGAATCCTCGCATTGTTATGGAAACATGCAGGAGTTTGTAAGCGAAGTCTATAGAGTTATTAGTCCTGGTGGTTATTTTAGCTGGGCAGACTTACGCGCCAAAGAAATGGTTCTAGATACAGACAAGATTTTTAAAAACGCTTTATTTAAATGTAAATCCGAATCAGACATTACATCTAATGTTGTGAGCGCTCTAGATGAAATACATGAGGCAAAAATTCAGATGATTGAACGCCACGTACCCAAAACGCTAAGAAATGCGTTTATGGATTTTGCAGGTGCAAAGGGATCTAAGATTTACAACGCTTTTAAAAAACGAGACGCAGTCTATCTTGCAAAGGTGTTTCAGAAATGATTTTGAGTTAAGTATTATTAAAAATAGAATTTCTCACTTTTATAGTTGGTTGAATTGAACGTAACCTTAAGTAAAACAAATATATTTTATTTCATGTTTTCTTTCCGCATATTAAAGGCCAGCCAGCAACACCTTCCGTGAAATCCACCCAATCGCAAATTACAGCTATTGTTGGAGCCCAATGGGGTGATGAGGGTAAGGGTAAAATTACAGACTTTTTTGCGGGTACATCAGATTATGTTGTTCGTTTCCATGGTGGTAACAACGCTGGCCATACAGTAATCGTCGATGGGAATACATTTAAACTTCACCTAGTACCATCCGGTGTAATTTACGGAAAACCTATAAGTGTTATTGGCAATGGAGTTGTGATTGATCCCAAAGTTCTTATAGATGAAATAAGTTATCTTAAAAGAAAGGGCGTTGACCCCAAGTTGATTATTAGCGATAGAGCTCACGTCATTATGCCCTACCACATTGCTCTTGATGGGGTGCTTTCTGACCACCAACAAAATTTAGCCGCTGGTAGTACAAATCGTGGAATAGCACCTGTTTATGCAGATAAAATGTTTCGCAATGGCATCAGAATGATTGATCTTCTAGAGCCAGAAGTTTTTCGTGAAAAACTAGAAAAAGGATTTTCGTTTAATAAGAAGTTGATTGAAACTATGTCAGGTGAATTGTTGAACCAAACAATTGAAGAGACTTACAAAACCTATCTTGAATACGGTGAAACGCTTTCAAAATACATTACCGATATTTCTGTAGAACTTTTCGATGAGTATAAATCAGGTAAGAAAATATTATTTGAAGGAGCTCAAGGCATAAGCCTGGATGTGGATCATGGTGTATACCCCTTTACCACATCCTCCAATACTGCGACAGGCCATATATCCATCGGCACGGGCGTAAATTTTCATAAAGTTGACAGGGTTATTGGCGTAGTTAAAGCGTACTTGAGCAGAGTTGGTGAAAGCCCACTACCTTCTGAATTTTTGAATGCTACCGCTGAACGCATTCGTGATGTTGGTAAGGAGTATGGAACGACTACTGGTCGCCCAAGACGTATAGGTTGGTTAGATCTTGTTCAGATTAGACAGGCAGTACGGGTAAACGGGTTGACTGAAATTGCGTTAACTAAGCTTGATGTATTAAACAACATTAACCAAATTTCTGTTTGCGTTGCATACACATCAAACAATGAAACTATTAAGGAAATGCCAGCTAGCCTAACAGCCTACAGAAATGCGGAGCCTATCTATGAAGATTTACCTGGGTGGGGAGATTTGCCTAGTTCTGTATGGGAAAAGGGATACGATGCGTTGCCTTCTAAGCTTCAAGATTACGTTTCATTCATCGAAAATGAGGTTAGGTGCCCAGTGAGAATTGTATCTGTAGGACCGCAACGTCATGAGACCATTATTAGATAACCCTTTGAATTGATTGAGAAGGAATTTTCGTAGTGAACTTTACCAAAGAAATCGTCGATTTCAGCAATCTCAACAGCAACCAAATTAGTTTAAAATTGAGGGAGCTAAACATTCCGCTGACCCCAGAAGAAGCACTTAAAATACAGAATGATATGCTTGGGCGGGCACCTTCACTACCTGAGCTTGTATTATTTTCTATTCAAGGGTCTGAACATTGCAGCTATAAAAGTAGTCGAACTCACCTTAAGCAATTTGTTACAGATGGTCCTGATGTAGTTTTAGGTGCAAAAGAAGACGCAGGCGTTGTAGCTGTTGCAACTGATAAGAATGGAAAAAGGTGGTGTATTGTGATGAGCCACGAGAGCCATAATCATCCCTCGCAAATCGTACCTTATGAAGGTGCTGCAACAGGTGTGGGCGGTAACGTTCGCGATGTCATGTGTATGGGTGCGGAAGTTATTGCGTGTACCGATTCATTTCGATTTGGAGATATTGACAACTCAAAAACAAAATGGATAAACGATGGTGTAGTATCTGGTATTGCCGGTTACGGCAATCCGTTGGGCGTTCCCAATATTGGCGGTGATATATACTATAACAGAGATTACAATGAAAATTGTTTGGTTACATTGGTGACACTTGGGATTGTCAAAGAAGATAATATAATTCATTCCTACGCACCAAAAAATGCCAACGGTTATGATCTAGTTCTTGTTGGCAAACCTACCGACAATAGTGGTTTTGGAGGTGCAAGCTTTGCCTCCCTTGAGCTGGAAGAGGACAAAAAAGATCAAAACAAAGGAGCAGTCCAAGAACCTAACGCTTTTTTAGAAAGACACCTTTTAAAATCATCGTATGCGTTGTTTAAAAAAATTAAAGACATGGACTTGTTGGGTAAAGTAGGATTTAAGGATCTTGGAGCTGGTGGTGTTGCCTGCGCAAGTGTAGAGCTAGCAGAAACTTCTGGCTATGGGTCTGAAGTTTGGCTAGATAATGTTCATACGAGCATGAAAAATTTACACTCATCCGTCTACTTATGTAGTGAAACGCAAGAAAGGTTTATGTGGGTATGTCCGCCAGAACTTACAGAGCATATTCTAGATCACTACAACAACATATACGATCTTCCATCAGTTAGTGAGGGTGCTATGGCAAGCGTGATTGGTAAGATTCGTGATGATGGAAAATATATTGTACACTATAAAAATGAAGTAATTGTAAACGCTGAGGCAAAACAAGTAACCAAAGGATTTCTCTACGACAGAAAGTATTCTCCAGCACCAAAGGAAATAGATGATCCGATAATCATCAATATAAATGATTTTAACCAGGTCTTCATGCAGCTTTTGTCGCATGAAAATATAGCCAGTAAAAAAATTATTTATGATAAATACGATAAGCAGGTGCAGGGTCGTACAGTATTTGAATCAGGCGAGGCAGATTGTGGGCTTTTAGCCCCCTTTAATTCTGATGAGTTTCCACATGAAATTAGAAAAACGGGCATTGCTCTGTCTACAGACCACAACCCGCTTTATGGAAAAGTCGATCCTTATTGGGGCGGAGTAAATGCTGTTGTAGAATCAATGCGAAACGTTGCTTCCATTGGCGCCACCCCACATGCTCTTACAGATTGTTTATGTTTTGGAAATCCTGAAAAAGAAAATCAAATGTGGGAGTTTGTGGAAAGCGTAAAAGGGATTTCAGATGCTTGCAGATCTCTTACCTTAAAACATAGCCCGAGTGATCCAACACCAATCATAGCAGGCAATGTAAGCTTTTATAACGAGTCAAAGAGCGGGGCAATCCCACCAAGCCCTATAGTAAGCTGCCTTGGAAAAATAGATGACATTAACAATGCTATCGGGATGTCATTTACATCTCCAAATTCTACTATTGTTTTAATTGGAAAAAGAAAGAACGAGCTCGGAGGGTCAGCGTATTATCATCTTTTTAATAAGTTAGGAAATAAGATTCCTAAACCAGACCTATCTGAAGTTAAAAATCAAATCTACGCATTAACCGATTGTATCAACAGTGGTCTTGTTTTATCATGTCATGATATTTCAGATGGGGGTATAGCAGTGGCACTCGCTGAGATGTCATTTAAAAATAATCTGGGTTGTGATGTTCAAATAGAAAGCAACTTTGAGAACGATGTTGTATTGTTTTCTGAGACAGGTGGCTTTTTACTAGAAGTTAGAAACGAAGATTTTGACAATATTAAGGGGCGTTTTCAAAAGTACGGCCTTGAAAGTTTTGATATTGGCTTAACGATTGAAAGAGAAATTAAAATTAACAAAGCAATAAGCTTACCTACAAAGATAGCGTTTCAAGCGTGGTCAGATGGTCTTAGTTCAAAATTAAAGTGAGATTATTTTGAAAAAAATAGATTATAAATCAGCTGGTGTAGATATTGATGCTGGTAATGAGGCTGTAGAAAAAATTAAAGATAAAGTAAGCTCAACCTTTACTAACAATGTGTTAACTGGCTTGGGTGGTTTTGGGTCATTGTTTAGCATTAAAGATGTGGTGTCTGAATACAAGGATCCTATAATTGTCCAAAGCATAGATGGGGTTGGTACAAAAACTATCGTTGCACGAAAAATGAGAAAATTCGATACTATTGGTATTGATTTACTTAGCGCGGCTGCAAATGATATTATTGTTATGGGCGCCAAACCTCTTACGTTTTTAGACTATATAGCAAATGACAAATTAAACCCTAAAATTATAGAGCAAATTGTAACTGGTATGGCAAAGGCTTGTAAAGAAACAGGGGTTTGTCTTGTTGGTGGTGAGACTGCTGAAATGCCAGATACATATCTTCCTGGAGAACACGATCTTGTTGGTGTAATAACTGGGGTTGTAGATAGAGATAAAATAATTGATGGAAAAACAATAAAACCTGATGATATTGTTATTGGATTGCCATCAAATGGCTTGCACACTAACGGATATTCATTGGCCAGAAAATTGTTTTTTAATACCGCTAAATATGATGTTAATCAATACGTCGAAACTTTAGGACTAACCGTAGGAGAGGCGCTGCTTAAACCGCATATAAACTACACAAACCATATAAAAAAAATATTGGATTGTGGTATCGAACTAAAAGGAGTAGCTCATATTACTGGAGGCGGATTGATCGAAAACTTACCCAGAGTATTACCATCAAATTGCAAAGTAAATATAATTAAAGATAGTTGGCCAATGTTACCAATCTTCTCTCTGATGCAAGATATTGGATCTATTGATGATAACGAAATGTTTCGTGCGTTCAATATGGGAATAGGGATGACGATTGTGGTTGATAGACATTCAAAAGAACAAGTTTTTGATGCGCTCTCAGATTTAACCACCCCCTATGAGATTGGCTCAGTCTGCTCAGGCAGTTGTGAGGTGACAATTGTATAATATAGGCATAGTTCAATTTCCTGGATCAAACACAGAGAGAGAAACATACATGTCTTGCTTGCGAACAGGGATGAATCCTGTTGAAGTATTGTGGAATGACTCTAAAAATAAATTGTCAGACTTAGATGGTTTTATAATCGTAGGTGGCTTTTCATATGAAGATAGGTCTCGAGCTGGTATTATAGCCGCACTAGACCCGATAATGGATCAGATAAAGATTGAATCAGAAAAGGGCAAACCTATTCTAGGTATTTGTAACGGCGCTCAAGTACTTGTAGAAAGTGGTCTTGTTCCAGGCCTAGACAATTACACCGTGGGTATGGCTTTAGCAGATAACAAAAGGATAGCTAACGGACAAGTTGTGGGTGTTGGATATTATAATACCTGGACTTATCTCAAAAGAAATGCTCCAGCCGATCGTTGCGCTTTTACAAGACATTTGAGCTCATCGGATCTACTACATATTCCCCTTGCCCATGGGGAAGGAAGGTTTATTATTCCTGAAGAGTTGCTAGGTGAACTTGAAAAAAACGATCAAACAACTCTTCAATACGCAGATGAGTCAGGAAGGGTAATAGATGAGTTTCCAGTAAATCCAAATGGATCAATAAAAAATATAGCTGCAATATGTAACGGTGCTGGAAATGTAATGGCAATGATGCCTCACCCTGAACGAACAAAAAATGGTGACGCTATTTTTACATCAATGCGCGAATATATTGAAAATGGAAATCCTATTGTAAACCAAAAAATGTCATACTCCCCAGAACTAAAGAGACCTCTTAAGTTTAACCTTGATGAGAATTCAATCGAGTGGGTAGTGGATTTAATTATTTCAGACAATGATGCTAAATCCGTAAACAATGCACTTATACATTTGGGGTACAATGTAAGTGTTACGAGACAAGTCCATTGGGAGATAAATCTTGATAATATTTCAGAGGAAACATTAGAAAAAATCATATTGTCAGGAGAACTATTCAATTCAAACAAAGAGTACATTGTAGATAAACGCAATGATTATGATGCGTCTTTTCTTGTAAGGCCACTGGAAGACATTCATGGCAGGGCGAAGTACGAATCACTAACTGAACGATTCAGCATTGATGAAATTTCTTTCATAAAACGCGGAGTAATATGGAATGTAAATGTTAATAGCGGTAATTTAGATGACGTAATTAATTCAATTTTAACAACTAACATATTTTTAAATCCTCATAGCTATGAATACTTTAGAATCAACTGACAAATATAAAGAGCCAATAAAAGGCTCACTAAATAATACATTAACCAATACGGACTTAGTTGCCAAATCAAAAAAGACGGGCAAAGTCCGTGATCAATATGACCTAGGAGAAAAGCTTGCATTGATAACCACTGATCGGCAAAGCGCATTTGATAGGGTTCTAGCATCAATCCCGTTTAAGGGCCAGGTTCTCAACTTGACTAGTGCCTGGTGGTTTGATCAAACAAAGGATATTATTAAAAACCATGTTTTAAGTGTTCCAGATCCAAATGTTACCATTGCTAAAAAGTGCGATGTTTTCCCAATTGAATTTGTAGTTCGCGGATACATAACCGGTAGCACCAGTACTTCTTTGTGGACAGTATATAATAATGGTGATAGAGAATATTGTGGAAACGTTCTGCCGGAAGGGCTTAAGAAAAATCAAAAACTTGAAGAAAACATGATTACACCAACAACAAAAGACGAAAATCATGACATGCCAATTTCTCCAGATGCAATTGTAAGTGACGGCTGGATGACCAGCGAAGACTGGAAATTTTGTAGTCAAAAGGCAATGCAACTATTTGAGTTTGGTCAAAAAACAGCGCTAGAAAATGGTATGATTTTAGTGGATACTAAATATGAAATGGGAAAGGACAGAGATGGTAATATTGTTTTGATTGACGAGATACACACACCAGACTCCAGCAGGTATTGGATTGCTAATACCTACCATGAGAGAATTAAAAATGGGAAAGAGCCACAAAACATTGATAAGGAATTCTTAAGGCTTTGGTTTGTAGATAATTGCGATCCATACAATGACGAAACGCTCCCTGACGCTCCTGAGGATCTTGTTGTAGAGTTATCCAAGCGATATATTTATCTTTATGAGACCATCACAGGAAAATCATTTCCATTTCCTGATGAGAATATTCCAGTTAACGAAAGAATTAAAAACAACTTGAAGGATCAATTATGAAAGCCGTACTAATAATGGGTTCAACATTTGATGAGCCACACGCTAAGAAGATAACCGACAAGCTTGATGATTATGGTATTTCATGGGAACAGCATGCAGCATCGGCTCACAAGCAACCTCTAAAGGTTTTAGAAATTTTAAAAAATAATGAGACCGAAAAAGATATAGTTTATATTACCATTGCTGGAAGATCTAACGCCCTATCAGGTTTTGTTGCAGCAAATTCTGAATTTCCAACGATTGGATGTCCTCCTTTTTCAGATAAAGCAGATATGCTTGTGAACATTCACTCCACACTTCAGATGCCAAGCAATACACCGGTATTGACTGTTATTGATCCTGGTAATTGCGCTTTAGCAGTTAAGCGAATATTTGGTGTTTAATAGCTAAATAAAATTAATTAAATAGGGAGAGTGTGAAGGAAACGATTTCACCACTTGATGGTCGCTATGCTGCACAATTAGCGGTCCTTTTGCCATATTTTAGCGAAGCTGCGCTTATGCGTTATCGTGTCATGATCGAGGTAGAATATTTAATTGCCCTCTCAAAAGAAAAGTCTTTTTTTGGAATTAAACCATTTCCCAAAACTCGCGAAATAAAGTATCGCGAGTTGTATTTGAAGTTTGACACTAAGGCTGCCAGGCGAATCAAACAAATTGAGAAAAAAACCAACCATGACGTTAAAGCCATTGAATATTATCTTCGTGAAAAAATAGACAAAAAACTTCATCCCTGGATTCATTTTGCACTTACCTCAGAAGATGTTAATAATTTATCTTATTCTCTTATGTGGAAAGACGCCTTAAAAAAAGTTTTTCTACCGTTGTTATTATCTCTTATTACTGAGTTGAAAAAGCTATCAAGACGATATGCAGATTATCCAATGCTTTCAATGACCCACGGGCAGTCTGCAACCCCCACAACTTTTGGCAAAGAAATAGCTGTGTTTGCAAACAGATTAAACAGGCAATATGATCAAGTCAAATCGCAGTCTTTTCTTGGAAAGTTTGGTGGCGCGACCGGAACTTGGTCAACACATGTTGTCTCATATCCTAAAGTTAACTGGTTACGTTTTGCAAATAACTTCATTAAAAGAATGGGATTAACGCCTAACCTTGTTACAACTCAGATTGAGCCGCATGACTCATTATCAGAGAGCTATCATCAACTCATCAGAATTAATACGGTTTTAATAGACTTAAGTCATGATTTTTGGTATTACATATCTCGGGGAATATTAGAGCAAAAGCGAATTAAAGATGAGGTGGGTTCTTCTGCTATGCCTCACAAAATTAACCCCATTCAGTTTGAAAATGCCGAGGGAAATCTGGGAATATCAATTGCGCTTTTAAATCACCTATCAACTAAGCTCCCTGTATCTAGAATGCAAAGAGATTTAAGCGATTCTACTGTGTTGAGAAATCAGGGGGTTGCAATGGGACATAGTGTTTTGTCTATTAAAAATATTATCAACGGTCTTAAAAGAATTAAGGCTAACAAAAACAACCTCTACAATGAACTAGACAACCACTGGGAGGTGCTTGCTGAAGGAGTACAAACTATATTAAGAAAATCTGGAAACGATTCGGCATATGAAAAGCTCAAAGAGTTGACTCGTGGGCACACGGTTGATAGGGAGTTGCTTTCAGCGTTTATAAATGACTTGGAAATATCTACTAATGATAAAAAATTTTTACTTTCATTAACACCTCATAATTACATCGGCCTCGCTGCCGAGATTGCAAAGCTTAAGTAAATGTGTGGTATAGTCGGAATTTATAACAAATCTGGTGATGTTAGCGCTGATATCTACGATGGATTGATTCAGGTACAACACCGAGGCCAAGACGCTGCGGGAATTGCTACATGGAACTCCTCAAGAATGTTTACTCATAAAGAGCTTGGTCTTGTCAGTGAAGTATTTAAACGTGATGAATTATTAAATCTTTCAGGAAATATTGGAATTGGGCACGTAAGGTATCCTACGGCTGGTTGCGATGACGTAATTGAATCACAACCGTTCTATACAGCAAACCCAGTGAGCATAACTCTTGCGCATAACGGAACACTAATAAATAGTGAATCAATTAAAACCAAACTGTTAAAGACTCATTTTTGTCAATTTAATACGAGTTCAGATTCAGAGGTCTTGCTAAATCTATTTTCGTATGAACTTTCTAGAACAAATTTTAAGAAACTCGGGCGCTCACATGTTTTTAAAGCGCTTAAAAATATTTATGAGTCAATTTCTGGAGGGTTTGCAGTAGTTATGATTGTCGCTGGAGTTGGGATTGTTGCTTTTAGAGATAAACATGGAATAAGGCCAATTGTCATCGGTCAAAATGATAATGGGTATATGGTGGCATCTGAGAGCAGTGCGTTAATCGCATTAAATTATAAGTTTCTTTACGATGTAAAACCAGGTGAAGCAGTTGTAATTGGAGAAGATGGAAAACTGACAAAGAAAAGCTTTACACAAAACAATACGCACAATCCGTGCCTTTTTGAGTTTGTTTATTTTTCTAGGCCTGATTCAACCATAGACTCCATTTCAGTTCATAAAGCACGATTAAGAATGGGGGACTACCTTGGAGAGAAAATTCTTAGAGAATATAGTTCGTTAAAAATTGATGTTGTCATACCCATTCCTGACACAAGCCGAACATCTGCAATGCAGGTAGCACATAAAGTTGGGGCTAAATATCGCGAAGGGTTTATGAAAAATAGATACATCGGCAGAACTTTTATTATGCCTGGACAGTCTACTAGAAAAAAGTCGGTTGCTCAAAAGCTAAATCCAATAGAGTTAGAATTTAAAAATAAAAATGTATTATTAGTGGACGATTCGATCGTGAGAGGCCACACGTCAAAAAAAATCATTAACATGGTAAGGGGCTGTGGAGCAAATAAGGTGTTTTTTGCATCAGCATCTCCACCCGTTCAATATCAAAATGTTTATGGAATTGATATGCCTGCTACAAAAGAACTAATTGCACACAACAAGTCTTTAGCTCAAATCAAGCGATATATAGGGGCGGATGAGTTAATATATCAAGACTTAAATGATCTTAAGAGAGCTGCTCAAATTGGCAATCCTAACATAGATGACTTTGAAGATTCTGTTTTCTCAGGAAACTACTGCACAGGAGATATCACCAAGGCTTTTTTACAAAAACTTGAAAGAAGTCGCGATGACTCTAAAAGAATTCAGTAAGATTTGATGTCAACCAACATCCTTTTAATTGGTTCGGGTGCAAGAGAACATGCTATTGCAAGATCATGCTCTAAGTCTTCATTAAATTATAAAATCTTTTGCATTGGAAGCGGATATAATCCTGGGATTATGGGCAAATGCGAAGACCTAGTTGTTGCAAATTTTAACGACCCTAACGTTGTTACTAACTACGCTAAAGAACATAAAATTAATTATGCTATTATTGGTCCTGAAAACCCTCTCCAGGCTGGAATAGCTGATGCTCTTTGGAAAATTAATGTTAAAGTTTTTGGACCAACTCAATCTCTTGCACGTATCGAAACATCCAAAGAGTTTGCGCGGAAAATGCTGAAAGATTTTAACATTCCTGGAGGTCCAATATTTAAAAGTTTTATATCGTTAAAAGGAGTGGAAGAATTTTGCAATGATCTTCAAAATGAGTTTGTAATTAAGTTCGATGGGTTGGCTGGTGGAAAGGGTGTTAAAGTCTTTGGTGAACATTTACATGGGATGGGCCAAGCTTTAGATTACTGTAAAAATATTATAGATAAAGGTGGAAAATTTTTAATTGAAGAAAAATTCATTGGAGAAGAGTTTTCCTTAATGAGTTTTTGCGACGGTGAAACCATCCAACATATGCCCATTGTACAAGATCATAAGCGCGCATATGAAAACGATACGGGGCCCAATACTGGTGGAATGGGTACCTATTCTAATTTCGATCACTCATTACCGTTTTTAGAAGGACAAGACGTTGAGGCTGCAAAAAGGATAAACGAACTTACTATGCGCGCACTGAAAGAAAAAACAGGTATGAATTACATGGGCGTACTCTACGGGGGTTTCATGGCGGTTAGGGATGGTGTCAGGCTTATAGAATACAATGCAAGGTTTGGTGACCCTGAAGCTATGAATGTATTATCATTATTAGAGACAGACCTAATCGAGATCTGTAAAGCTGTAACAGAAAAAAAGCTTTCAAACATAAAAATCCAATTTGATAAAAAAGCGACTGTATGCAAATATGCCGTTCCCCAAGGATATCCTGACAGCCCAATAAAAGGGGAAAAGATCGATACGTCCAATGTGAAAAATATTGAGTCTTTATATTTTGCATCGGTTGACGAAGTAGATGGAAATCTTATTGAGTCTGGGAGCAGAACCCTCGCAGCTATTGGTGTTGCAGATACGATAGCTCTCGCTGAAAAAACCGCTGAAGAATCGATTAGCAATGTCAAAGGTCCGCTTTTTTATAGAAAAGATATTGGAAGACAAAACCTATTAAACAGACGAATTGAAAATATGAGAAAACTTAGATGCTAAAACTAGGGATAATGGGGTCCACAAGAGGAACCGATCTCCAGGCGATTATTAATGGTATCAATAATGGCAGTATAGACGCTCAGGTTAATATAGTCATCTCAAATAATAAAGAAGCGTACATACTCGAGCGTGCAGAACTAAATAAACTTCCCTTCAAATTTATATCTGATCAAGAAATTTCGAGAGAAGAGTTCGGCAACAGGGCTACAAAGGTATTGAAGGATAATGGAGTTGATTTTATCTTACTCATTGGATTTATGAAAATACTATCTACTAAGTTTTGCAGGGAATGGTCTGATAAAATCTTAAACGTTCATCCATCTCTACTACCAAAATACGCTGGGGGAATGAACAATAAGGTACACCAACAAGTTTTAGAAAGCGGTGATCTAGAAACTGGATGCACAATCCACTTTGTCACAGAGGAAGTTGATCAAGGTCCGATCTTGATTCAAAAAAGATGTAAGGTTGAGTCTAGCGATACTGTGAATTCATTAAAAGAGAGGGTTCAAATTCTTGAGGGAGAAGCGTTTATTGAAGCAATTAATTTGTTAGATAAGGGATCAAGTGCTTAAAAACCCAATTATAAATACTGAGCCGATAAACATAAAAAGAGCGCTGATATCGGTCTTTGATAAAAAGAACGTAATAGAGTTAGCAACCTGTCTTCATGAACATGGCGTTGAAATAATATCATCAGGAGGAACCGCAAGTGAAATAGATTCAAATGGAATACCAGTGATCGAGGTCGATGAATACACTGGCTTCCCCGAAATCTTAGATGGAAGAGTTAAGACTCTTAATCCATTTATTGCTGGAGGAATTTTAAACTTAAGAGACATTCACTCAATGCAGACGCGCGAAAATAAAATAAACAACATCGATTTAGTGATTTGCAACTTATACCCATTTTTAGAAACCATAATACAGGACGACGTCAGCTACGCTGATGCTCTTGAAAATATCGACATTGGTGGACCAACGATGATCCGTGCTGCCGCAAAGAATGTTGGGTGGGTATGCGTAGTTGTTGACCCTTTGGACTATAAGGAATTGATGTCGCACATACGTAATGGAACAGGTTTGCCTTTTGACTATAGATCTAAGATGTCACGAAAAGCTTTCTCAATAACTGCAGAGTATGAGTCTACAATTAGTCAATTTATGGCAAATGAGCACCTACCAGACACTCTTAATCTGACGTTTAAAAAATTTCAGGATTTACGATATGGAGAAAATCCACAGCAAATGGCTTCGGTATATCAAAATAATTTATCTACAACAGGCATATTGAATTCAACCATTCATCAGGGCAAGGATCTATCCTATAATAATATAATGGATGCAGACGCTGCGGTCAGTTGTGTATCCGAGTTTAAACAGCCAGGGTGTGTGGTTATCAAACATGCCAACCCTTGCGGTGCAGCGGTTTCAGATAATGTTTATGATTCGTTTCTCAAGGCACTAAACGCCGATCGCCTTTCCGCGTTCGGTGGTATAGTTGCCCTCAATCGCGAGTGCACAACCGAGATAGCAAAAGAGCTTTCTGACTTTTTTATTGAGATCATTGTTGCGCCATCATTTACTAAGGAGTCGCTTGAAATTTTTTCATCTAAGAAAAATCTTCGCGTCATAGAGCTTGTGAGCCTAGATGGCTTTAATGACAAAACATCTGTAAGAAATATTAATGGTGGTTTACTATTACAAGAAACCGATACGTTCACCGTTGATGCGAAATCTTTAAAAATAGTAACAGATTCTAAAATTTCACCTAATACCTATGGAACGATTGAATTCGGATGGACTGTTTTAAAATATATTAAATCAAATGGGATACTTATTGTCAAAAATAATGCTACCCTTGGTGTTGGCGCAGGTCAAGTAAGCCGCGTTGATTCAGTTGACATTGCTATTACAAAGGCCTCTGGTGATATTAAGGACTCTATTCTTTTATCAGACGCTTTTTTTCCATTCAGAGACAGTATTGATAAAATTGCTAAAAGTGGAATAAGATGCATTATTCAACCAGGCGGCTCAAAGCGCGATCAAGAAGTTATTGACGCTTGTAATGAATACTCAATAGCCATGGCTTTTACTGGTGCACGCTGTTTTAATCATTAATATTCGGTAACGCTTGGATCTATTTCTCTTGACCAAGCGCTAATACCACCCGTAAAGTTTATAGCATCATAACCGTGATCCGTAAGATAAGAGCAGACTCTTGCAGATCTTACTCCTCCGTGACACATTACTATAATTCTTTTGCCTTTATCTAGCTCCGAATGTCTATCTGGGATTTGTCCCATTGGTATATGCACGTCGTGTTTGATTTGAGCTATTTCGAGCTCATGGGGCTCTCTAACATCAAGCAATGTAAAGTCTTCATTGTTTTGTATCAGTCCGTTTAGTTCGTATGCGTTAACTGACTTCATATTATCTCCAATCATTAACTTCGATTATTTGTTTTGGGATTGTAAATTTGGTTTTCTTAATTAGGATAATTTAAATGGTTTTAATAATTGCTATAACCGCTTTTTTGCTAGTTACAGTTTTTTTTGTGCTTGATACAGCAAAAGATCAATCCACAACTAGTGAGTTATCAAGTTTTTTATCCCCATTTGAATCTGAGACTTTTGTTCGTCACAATTATGCGGCTCCGGTTGAGTCTGTTTGGAAAGAAGTTTCCAATCTAGCAGGCTATAATTATTGGTTTCCAGGTGTTGCTCGACTCCTTCCTGTGGTTGAAACCGATCGTTATGTTCATAAATATTCTTTCGATAAATTTGATTTTAGCCCAGGCTCTGAACTCACCGTTCGTCCCCGTGGTCCTTTTCCAGCTGGAAAAGGTATGATTGCATCTGCGGTACCTAACAAAAAACTAGAGATGGTCATGCAATTTAATCCCTTGAATAAGGAGTTTGTTCGCTTTGATTTAAGCTCACATAGCGAAGGGACAACATTAACATGCACACGTAAAAGCTATGGTCCTTTTTCTTTTTTAACGGTTTGGGGGTTTGATTCAAAAAAATCAAAAATACTTGATAATCTTGGTTTTTTAATACCAGAGCAAGAATTGGTAGAATCTGCTTTGAAAGATTCTAAAACTGCTGTGAAAGATGATTCAGACAGCTTATTTCAGGATAAAAATTTGATGGCTGCCTATCTTGTTAATAAAGCTCTTGATGGTGATGATAATATCATAAAAGCCACTCAAGATGTGTACTCTAGGGGGAAAGCTAAGGCAATGCTTATTAAAATTAACGCAGGTAAAATGGATCGTCCTCCCATGCCTGATCCAGGGATGCATGATTCTACAACAGCTGCGCCTCTGGCAGCCAACGCACCACCGGCTAGTCAACAGCAGAGCCCAGAAGACATTCTCGCAACTGTAGTAAATCAAGCCTTAGATGGTGATGATGGACCATTAAACGCTTTAGACAACAAGGTGATCAGGGCTAAAGCAAAAGCGCTAATAGTTAAGATAAACAAAGGAACAGCAGAAAGACCAGCGTTACCATCAAGCGAACCGTTAAAGAAAGATGCAGATCAAAGTGAAGAGTCAAAAAATACAAATGAGACTGAAGACAAAGACAAAATGATACAAAGGCTTGTTGCGGATGGAGTTCAGGGTAAGATGGATGAAATAAATAACCTTACGGACAAGGTTTTAAGAGGAAAAATAAAAGCAGCGATTGTAAAAGCAAAAAGATCCTCTTAAAGACTCACTTTATATAATATAAAATTAAAAGAATTCACTATACATAATCTACAATTATAAGTGGATTTTTTGTCTATAATCGATTGGTATAATGGATTATACCATTTAAACCAGCCCAAACGCCTTAATCACTATTTTTAGGATAGCTAAAGACTAATTTTAGCGTATTCGTGGTTGAGCTTTATAAAAACCTATCAAACTTTTAGTTCTTGATATAATAACAAAATTCAAATTCATTTAGAAAACATGTAATGCAAGCAATATCATTATAGTAAAAGAACCTTTTTAAGAACAAATTGCTTTATGTATAATATAATGTATACATCCTTAATAGAATGGGAAATGTAAAAACATTTCCCATTAACTGTGTGGGATCAATTACATTACATATTTTACAAAGTATTTTTATAGGTTTCAATTATATCATAAAACCTATAATGGTTATTTTTTTATTCTATATCGAAATATAGATAACTTTTCAAGTATATTAATTTCGAAGAAAATTAAGGTGAAATATTTTATCATTATTTATTGAATAAAATCATTAAGTGTTTTGTTAGATTAGACAGATGTTAGTATTTAGGATTTATTATTCTATTCAATTAATTTATAGTATTTGTTAAGGTTGTATCTATTATTCTGCTAAAATTATATTAATTTCCTATAATCCGATATATTTTAGAGAGTTATACTAATTATTCCGAATTATTTAATTGATTCGACTTTAAGTTGATATTGATATAACGAGCTGGTATTTTGAACCTTTACTTTTTTTACTAGCTTTGTTGATATCATTGATGAGCTGGATTCAAATAACTTTATACCCTTTCCAAATATTATTGGATGAGGTGTGATGTACATATCGGTTAAGTAGTTTTTGAATCTTTCGTTGGTCTTACCACCACCTGCTATAAAGACTTGTTTGTGGCTTATGGATAGCTCGTTTATTATTTCTTTAGGCTCATCATTTCTGTGAAATACGATTATTTTTCTTCCTACCAACTCATTTTCTAATGTTTCATATGTTGTTGAGCCCATTATAACCGGGTAGCCCATTGTTTGGCTTTTAAATAAGCTCAAATCTTTCGTCCAATTTGTTTTTTCATTGCTGTGTCTAGCTATAAAGCCATCTAATGTGGTGGCACAAATTAATATTATTTTCATTTTAGGCTGCCGGCAACAGATGTTGTCAGGCTTTTAGGGTCGATATATTGATGTATTGCTTTATTAATCGACTGTTTATCCAATGCGTCTATTCTTTCATTATATTTATCCAGATATTCAATCGATCTACCCTTTTCTGCATTTGTAAGTATTTTATCTACAAAACCTGATGTGGTATCTAAACTTACTTGAAATGCACCTTTAAATGTGGTTTTCTTAGCTTGTAATTCTTCTTCTGTTATGCCGGTTTCAAACCAGCTATTAATTTGTTCTACGGTTGCATCACACCCTTTATCTAGAATATCTGGTGAAAAAGTCCCCCAGGTGTACCAATGCCCGCTTATACCATAGCTGCACCCCGCCATACCTGAACCTATACCATACGTTAATCCTTGTTCGTCTCGCACAGTTTGCATTAGCCTTGCAGAAAAATTTCCACCCAATATATATATACCCATCATTAGACTGTGGTAATCCTTATGATTATCATTGATATCTATAGACTGGCCTACGAAAAGATCACAGCTTGTTTTATCTTTGATGATACATTCGATAAATTTATGGACTCTTTTATTTGGGGCAGGAAAATTATACTCATTTGAAATTGACTGTTTGGCCATAGGTGAAAATCCGTTTATTATTAGTTGATTAAGACTATCTGGATCAACGTCTCCAACAGCGGCGATGTTTATTGTGCCTAAGCCATATGCTTTTTGATGATAATCTTTTAGTTGTTCTACAGATATATTATCAACCATCGATATTGTATCATCGATATTGTACCGAGCGTTTGGGTGTGCTATAGGATAGAGCTGTGATACAAAATTAATATTGGCCTGTTTCCTTGTATCCTCTTTTGAACGCTCAAGGTTTGCGATAATTCTTTTTTTCAAAATTGTCAGCTCATCACTATCATACCTAGGCTCTTGAAGCATTTCTGATAGTAGCAAAATTACTTTTTCAAGGTCATTAGACAAGCAATGCGCTGTGAAGTTGATATGGTGATTAGAAACTATAAAGTTAATATCGGCACCTATTGAATCTAGGGCCTCACTTATGTCGTGTTTTGATTTTTTAACCGTTCCTTTATCTAACATTGAGCCAGATAGAGAAGCAATTTTCGAGTTAGACTTTTTAGCGTGAAATTCGCCGCCTTTCAAACTACCAGAAAGAGTTACAACACCATCAACTTGGGTCGGAGCAATATAGGTTGACAAACCGTCAAGATTTTCAAATACTAAAACTTTTTCTGAAAAAGACATGAATTATTGTTTAGGAACAAACCAGCCCGTGGTACTTGCATCATCATGTAAATATTTTTTAGCTACTTTTTTTATGTCTTTGACTGTTACAGATTTTATTTTATCTAAATAGGTAGTATAAAATTGCCAATCCCCAATTGCAATAGCCTCATTTAGTGCGCTGGCAACAGCATAGGATCCATCTCTACTAAAGGCCACCGTCGCTTTGGTTTGCGCGATTGCTCTATCAAGCTCTTTTTGCTCAACGCCTTCAGTTTTTATGGAAGTATATTCGTTTAAAATAATGTCTTCAACTTTTTGATGGTCAGTGTTTGGAGTCAAAAAAGCGTATGTGATAAAAAGTCCATTGTCTTTGAACGGGAAATCATACATAAAAAGAGATGAGGCTAACCCTTGGTCAACAATTTTTCTATGCAACCTGCTGGATTTTCCATCACACAAAATTCTACCAAGAATATGTAGAGCGTGCGTGTCACTGTTCAAGCCTTCAGGAGTTTTGTGAGCAACGGCAACAATGCCCGTTTGTCCCGATCTTCTCACCACAACTCGCCTTGGTCCTTCTTGAATGGGCTCTTCCGTGTATACTTTTGGTATTGTATGTTCACTTCTTTTGTGTACCCCAAAGTGCTTTGCTATTAATGCTAATGTTTCATCTTTGTCAAAATCTCCAATAACAGTAGCGGTTGCATTGTTGGGCCAATAATAGACATCATAAAATTCTTTTAAACGCTCTGTTGAAACATTCTCAATGTCAGATCTCCATCCTATGGTTGAGTGGTGGTATGGATGTGCCTGATAGGCTGTTGCCCACACATTTTTATCTAAAACATCAAAAGGGCTGTTTTCACCGCGTTCATATTCGTTGCGTACAACTGTCATTTCTGGTTGTCTATCTTCATCTTTTATAAATGAAAATCTCATCCTGTCAGCTTCGATAGATATAGCCTTCTCTAGATGTTCTTTTGGTACAACTTCAAAATAATTTGTTCTGTCATTCCATGTTGTAGCATTTATTTGGGCTCCTATACTTTGAAGCTCGTCCCATATTGCGGTTCCTTTCTCCTTGTTGTAATTACGTGATCCCTTGAACATGAGGTGTTCCAGTAGGTGCGTAGATCCAGTATAACCGATGGCTTCATTTCGAGACCCTACATGATAGGTTACCATAAAAGTTGCAACGGGTGAGGAAGAGTTTTGAAGCATTAGAACTTTTAAGTCATTTGATTTTAATTGATATTCTTCAATACCCTGCGATGATCGTACGTGCTGGAAAAGGTCTGACATGCTTACTTCTTTGGTATAAACAAGTCGGTGATTGTTCCATCAAATACTTCGGAGGCCAGAGCCACTGTTTCCCCTAGTGTCGGATGGGGATGAACAGTAAGCGCTATGTCTTCAGCATCAGCTCCCATCTCAATAGCAAGCATTCCTTCTGAAATTAAATCTCCTGCGGATGGACCAACTATTCCAACACCCAGGACTGTATTATTTTCGGGGTTGAATAAAATTTTTGTTTTTCCTTGGTTTGCCCCCATAGCTATAGCTCTACCGCTTGCAGCCCAGGGAAATTCTGCCTTGGTGTATTTGGTTCCTTCGTTTTTCGCTTGAGTTTCAGTTAGACCACACCATGCTACCTCTGGATCAGTATAAACAACACTAGGAATTGCTCTGGGATCAAATATAGAAGGATGTCCACACGCAACTTCCGCTGCTACTTTTCCCTGGTGGGTTGCTTTATGAGCGAGCATGGGATTATCTGAAATATCACCTATAGCGAAGATATTATTTACTGAAGTTCGTTGGTAGCTGTCAACGCTGATAAAACCTTGGTCAGTTACAGCAATGCTTGTGGAACCAAGATTCAACAAATCAGTATTAGGCTTTCTTCCTATTGCGATGAGGATTTTTTCATATTCATAGAACTCGTTTTTTCCATCACGATCAATGGTTACCTTAATTTTTTTGGATTTGCCTTCTTTAATGTCTACGACCTTTGAACCAAGCATGATAGTTTTAAATTGTTTTTTCAGTTTTCGCTCTAAGGGTTTTACAATATCTCTATCTGCTCCTGGAATCAGGTTAGGCAAAAATTCTACCAAAGATACCTGTGAACCAAGGGTTGCATAGACCTGTCCCAGCTCTACACCTATCACACCACCTCCAATAATGAGCATGTCTTTAGGAATGTTTTCAAGATCCAGTGCGGTTCGTGAGGTGAGAATGTTTTTATTATCTTTTGGGATGTTTGGAAGCATGGACGATGAGGAGCCAGCAGCAATAATGCAATAATCATATGTAATTGTTTGATTTTTGTCCTCATGAGAGACCTGGACTTCAGAATCAGAAATGAAAGTGGCACTACCTTGGATGAATTCGACTTTCCTTGCTTTTGCCATACTGGCTATTCCGTTGTTTAGTTGTAATACTATTTTATCTTTGTGTTGACGAATGGTGTCAACATCTATTTTAGGCTTTCCAAATGTAACGCCCATCTTCGACAAGGACTCTGCCTCATCCATTACTTTAGTTATATGCAAGAGAGCTTTTGATGGGATGCATCCTCTGTTTAGACATACTCCGCCCAGGTGTTCATCTCGATCAACAAGGACTACTTTTTTTCCTAGGTCTGCTGCACGAAACGCAGCTGCATATCCCCCAGGTCCAGCCCCTATTACAAGTATTTCAGTGTGTTTAGATTTGCTCATGTTATTTACTTAAAAATCCTAACTCTTCAATGGTTTTCTTTAGTTCAGTAGTAAACCTTGCTCCGGCTGCGCCATCAATGATACGATGATCGTATGATAGGGAAAAAGGCATGATATATCTTAGAGCCGGTTCTTTTGACTTAGGATCAAATACCTGTTCCCAACGACTTTTTGAAACACCAAGAATTGCGACCTCAGGAGGGTTGATTATTGGTGTAAAAAAAGACCCACCAATTCCACCAAGACTCGAAATAGTAAACGTGCCCCCTTTCAAGTCGCTCGGCTTTAGTTGTCCGCTTCTTGCATTTTCGCTCAAGATAGTTAATTCTTCAGAAAGCTGTAAAATGCTTTTTGAATCTACATCCATAATCACAGGAACCACTAAGCCATTTGGTGTGTCAACCGCTATACCAATGTTGTAGTAGTGTTTCATAATGAGGGTTTCACCAGTATGATTTAAGGAGCTATTTAGCTCAGGCATCGATTTCAGAATATCGACCGTCGCTTTCAACAAAAATGGTAAGAACGTGACTTTAGTATTCTTTTGTTTGAGATCATCATTCATGTTACGTCTCTGAGAATCGAGATCTGTGATATCAGCTGAATCAAACTGAGTAACATGCGGAATGCCTTGCCAGGCTTCTTGAAGTCTTTTGCCAGTTATTTTTTTTATCCTACTTAGTTTAACCTCCTCAACAGCCCCCCACTGTGAAAAGTCTACTTTAGGATTAATTGAGATTGCGGTTTTACGCTCTGCCGCCATTTGTTTTTTTATGAACGCATTAAGATCGTCTTTAGTAATGCGGCCTTTGTTTCCTGTGCCGGAAAGCTGTTGTAAAGCTATTCCAAGCTCCCTTGAAAGACGTCGCACACCCGGCGATGCAAGAAATTTATCTGCAGAGTTTGGCAAATCGTGTTGTGGGTTGGCCTGTTCTAAAACACTAGGCTCATCAACTGTTTCTGGTTGAGGTTCCTCTACTGGCTCTGGATCAACCCCGCTAGAGTCAGCAATATTTGATTCAATTTTTGC
>Ga0066378_10000112_pt1 | contig 33489 bp, 26 predicted proteins | sample Knorr_S23_td_DCM_FD_70947 | JGI IMG/M metagenome (GOLD analysis project Ga0066378, IMG submission 70947) | Marine microbial communities from Southern Atlantic Ocean transect - Knorr_S23_td_DCM_ad_71m_LV_A | ecosystem: Environmental > Aquatic > Marine > Oceanic | place: Southern Atlantic ocean...
AAAAATAAATTTTAGTAGCATACAGTTTTTAAAAAAATTAGAAACTAGTAAAATTAACTATTTTAAAATTAAAGAACTGATATTATTGTTTTTAAGAACATTAATTTTAATTTTTTTAATTCTAGCTTTTTCTAGACCTGTTATATCAGGTTACTTTACTCTTACTGATTCATCAAGTCAATCAAGTCATATTGCAGTAATAATTGACAATTCTGCTTCAATGTCTTACAATTATAATGAAATTTCTTTTTTTAATAAATCAAAAAATAATGCCTATGAGTTGTTAAGAAAATTAAACAATAATTTTTTTATTGATGTTTATCAGACCACACCATTTAAACGAGTTGCATCTGAAAGAATAATAAATCAGAAAAGGATTATAGAAATTTTAAATAAAATTTCAATTTCAGGAGGTAAAGATAATCTTTTAAATTCAATTATTGCTTCAATAAAATTGTCAGATCAATCAAATAAAATTTTAGGTAATGTTTCTAATAAGGAATTATATATTTTTAGTGACTTTCCTAATACAATATCTATTAATAAAAAATTGGATCTAATGGGTTGGAGAACTTATCTATTTTTATTAGATAAATATAAAGATAATGTAAGAATAAATAAGGCTAGTGTAAATAATTTAATCAAATATCCAGATCAATTGTTAACAATTGAAACGAATGTCAATAATTTAAGTAGTTTAGAAATTAAAGATTTAGAGGTTGAATTATTCGTCAATAATATCAAAAGCGGTCAATTAGTATCAAACTTAAAACCAAACATAAATAAAAATTTTGAATTTAAAGTATATTCAGGTTCAGAAGATATTAATAATGGTTGGTTCAAAATCCCAACTGATAATTTTAGTTTTGACAATAAAAAGTTTTTTCAATTTAGAAAAACAAAAAAAATTAAAATATTATTTTTTCATAGAAAAAATGAATTTTCTGGACCTATAAAGTACGTTTTTTCATCAATCAATCATTCAAATCAATATTTAGAAATTGAAAATCAGCTATATGATAGTTTTGCTTACAACAGAATGATTAATAAAGATTTGGTAATTTTTTATAATCCAATTGATTTTAATGATGATCAAATAAATTTAATTAACAATTACCAAAAGTCTGGAAAATCAATTTTAAACTTTTTGGGAGATACAAATACAAATTTATTTGCTGATTTTAAAAACGAACCAATAAGTATTGATAATAATGATAATTTTTATATAATCGATGAAATTAATTTGGAACATCCAATTTTTAATAATTTTCCAATTAACAATTTAATTTCTGAAATGCCTAAAATAAAGTTGTATAACCAGATTACAAAAATTAATGATTATACAAAGCTTTTGAATTTATCAAATGGAGAACCATTTTTGTTTGAAATAAATCATGATAATAATAAATCTATGATTTTTTCGTCATTAATGAATTTGGATTGGTCAGATCTTCCAATCAATGGAATTTTCATTCCATTAATTCACAGAATTATTGTTTATTTGACTAACAATAATATTGAAGAATTTAATGTTGATATGGGTGATTCTTTATTTATTCCATTATCTCGTTCAAATTTATCAAAAGAAATTGTTTTAGAAAATCCAATTGGATTAAAATCAAAATTAAAACCAGATTTTGAAAATGAGAGGTTAATTATTTTTGATTTGAATTTATTGGGAATTTATAAAATTTATATAGATGGAAATTTTTATACTTCATTTGTTACACATTTATCTGATTTAGAAGATCCATCTAAGAGAATTTCCAAAAATGAATTATCAAAAGTATTTCAATCAAATAATATAAGGATAGTTAATTTTGATGAAAATTATATTGAAGCTGTTGATGAAACTAGAAGAGGAAAAGAGTTATGGTATTTTTTTATAATAGCAAGTTTAGTTTTAATGATTTTTGAATCATTTTACAGTAGAACTAAATCTAGATAATCATATAAATATTTTGAAAGAAAGAGCATTTTTAGTTGGTGTAATTAAAGGTGATGAAACTTATGAAAAAGTAAAATCTAATTTGCTTGAGTTATCACTTCTTGCTGAAACTGCAGGAGCAGTTTCAGTTGAATCAATTATTTCAAAAATTTATAGAATAAGCCCAAAATATTTTATTGGTAAAGGAAAAGCTGAACAAATAATTAATCAAGCTAAGGCTTTAAATATTAATTTAATAATTTTTGATGACGATCTTTCTCCTACTCAAACTAGAAATTTTCATAAAATTTCTGATAAAATAAAAATAATCGATAGAACAGGTTTAATATTAGATATTTTTACAAATAATGCTAAAACAACTGAATCTAAAACTCAAGTTGAATTAGCTAGATTACAATATCTTTTACCAAGGCTCACAAGAATGTGGACGCATTTAGAGAGACAAATGGGTGGTATTGGTGCTAGAGCAGGTGCAGGTGAAACTCAAATTGAGATAGATAGAAGATTAATAAGAAATAAAATCTCAAAACTTAAAAATCGAATTAAAAGTATTGAAAAAGAAAGAATTACTCAGAGTTTAAGAAGAAAAGAAAAATTCAGAGTATCTTTAGTAGGATATACAAATGCTGGAAAATCAACTTTGCTTAATACTTTAACTGGTTCTCAAGTTTATGCAAAAGATAAACTTTTTGCTACTCTTGACACAACAGTTAAATCTTTAAAATTAAAAAAAAATAATGAAATTTTATTAAGTGATTCTGTTGGTTTTATAAGAAAGCTTCCGCATGATTTAGTTGCATCTTTCAAAAGTACTTTAAAAGAGGTAGTTGAGTCCGATCTTTTATTAATAGTTGTAGATGCTAGTTCAAAAAACTTAGATGATGAATTATTAACTGTTAAAGAAGTATTAAATTCAATTAATGCTAAAACAAATAATTCATTAATAGTTTTAAATAAAATTGATCTATTAAAAAGTTTAGAAATAAAGGGTTTGAAAAATAGATTTCCAGATGGAATATTTATATCTGCAAAAAATAGTATAATGATTGATGATTTATTGAATCAAATAAATAATTATATAAAGAAAAATTTTATTACTCATGATTTAAAATTAAAATTTTCACAAATTAAGTTGTTAAATAAAATTTATAATTTAGTTGAAGTAATTAAATGTGATTACAGAACAGATTATATCTCTTTAAAAATAACAGGAAACCCAATAATTGTAAAAAAAATTATCTATGATACAAAAAAATCCCTGAAAAATGACATTAATGGAACACCTATTTAATTAAGTGTGGGCACCTCTTGTATAATGCAAGTTTCCTTAACTTTTAAAAAAAGAAGGCCTACTTTTATTATACAAAGTAAAGTTCCCGATATGTTATGATTGTAAGTTCCAAAAATGCCATACAAATAACAGGGAATATATAATTAAATTTATGCAACAAATTTCTAATTAAAAAAAATAAATTTAAAATTAAATTAAAGGGTTACATTTTTTATAAATTTAAAATATGATTTATATTATAAGCATTTTCATTTATTTAATATTTTTAACAATTATAGGTGTAAGAAAATATAATAAAATTCAAAATCAAAATGATTTTGCACTTGCAGGTAAAAATTTATCATCTCCTATTTTATTAGGAACAATGCTTGCAACTTGGATTGGTACTGGCTCAATCTTAGGAAATGCCGGCAAAGCTTATGAAATTGGTATTTCAGCTATTATTTTACCTTTAGGTGGTCTTTTTGGAATTTATGTATTATCTATAATTGCACCTAAAGTAAAAAATTTTAATAAAGTAACAGTACCTGAAATTATAGGATCAAAATATGGTAAATTAGCTCAAATATTAAGTTTAATATCATTAATTGCATCTTATATGGTAATAGTAGGTTATCAATATAATGCTGGTGGTATTGTTTTGAATATGGTTTTTACAAACGATAATGGATTAAGTCTTATATCCCTTGAAACTGCAACTATTATCACTGCTTCTTTTATTATTATTTATACTATGTTAGCTGGTTTGTTGAGTGTTGCATACACTGATGTTGCTAATGGAATCATTATGACTATAATATTAATTATTACCTTGCCATTATTATGGTTTGAATCAGGTGGTTTGACAAATATTGAGAATAATTTTAATAAAATTGGTAAAACAGAAAATTTTATTTTTATGAGCAATATCACTTTTTTAGATATAATTAATTTTTGTTTACCGTCATTTTTATTAGTTCTTGGGGATGCAAATATGTATCAAAGATTTTCTGCAAGTAAAAACATTGAAGGTTTAAAAAAAGCAACTACTGTTTTGATCTTTGCAGTTTTATTTATTGAAATATTAATTATTTTAATTGCTTGGGTTGGCTCGTCTATTATCCCATTAACTGAATCTGGTAGATACATAATGATTTATCTTAGTTATAAAATTTTACCACCATTACTTGGATCTATAATGTTAACAGCAATCATTGGTATAATAATTTCAACTGCTGATTCTTATTTGCTTGTTCCAGCAAATGCTATAATAAATGATATTTTTCTAAAGTATTTAAAAAAAGATTTAACTAGTAAACAAATTGTTCTATTTAGTAGGATTACAGTTTTGATTCTTGGACTAATAGCTTTTTACATGTCTAATTTGTTTTCTAAATCAACAACAATATTTGAAAAAGCATTATATGCTTATACAATTTATGGAGTATCAATTACACCATCTCTTCTAGCAACATTTTTTTGGAAAAAAGTAACTAAAGAGGGAGTTATTAGTTCAATTATATCTGGTGCATTAACTATTTTATTATGGAATAACGAAAAACTAATTCTCAGTTTTTTACCTGAACAAGTCTACAATAATATAGATGAAGTTATTCCAGGTATCATTATTTCTAGTGCTTCATTAATTTTATTTAGTTTAATGTATAAAAAAAAATAATTTTTTAATTTGAGAAAAATATTTAATAAGATAATTTCACTTCAAATCTTATATCCATTTAGATTTTTAATTGTTATATCCCTGATTACTATTTTTTCAATTATTCAATTATTTTTTTTAAAGTTTGATTTTACAATTGAAAATTTATTTCCTGAAAATGATCAAGAGGTGGAACAATATTATAGTTTTAGAGATGAGTTTGGTAGAGAAGATAATATTATTTCTCTGACATATAATTGTGATGACCCATTTTTATTAAAGAATTATCTAGAAAATAAAAAAATAACACAAAATCTGTCTAAAATAAATGGGATTTCAAATATTTTATCAATTTCTAACTTAGGAATTGAATTAAATATCTCAGAAACAAATTTGCCTGATGAAAATTTAACTCAAAAACAACTTGATGAAATAAGAAATTATATTTTTAAATATTCAATTTTTACAAATAATCTGATATCTGAAGATGGAACTATAACTTCAATTATACTTGAAGTAGATGAAAGCTTCAATGATCACCCTGGAAGATTAAAAATTATGAAAGATATTGAAAATATAATTGATAATTCAAACTGGGATTGGTACGAAACTGGAATTCCCGTATTGCGAACTAAATATGTTCAATATATGATTGGTGATTTTATAAAATTTTTTCCACCTGTAACAATCATATTATTGTTAGTCTTGTATATGATGTTTAAATCAATGAAAATAGTTTTATTACCAATTTTGACAGTTTTCATATCTGTTATTTGGATTCTAGGATTAATGAGTTTATTTGATTTTTCTATTAATATTATTACTTATATAGTTCCAACATTAGTAATGATTGTTGGAGTTGCTGACTCAGTACATATTTTGATTAAATATAATCAAGATATCAAGATATCAAATAATACAAAAATTTCTATAAAAAAAACAATTCAAGGTATTGGTAATGCAATTCTTCTTACAAGTTTAACAACCTCTATTGGGTTTTTATCATTATTAAGCACAAATATTGTAATGATAAAAGAGTTTGGTTTTTTAGTTGCAATTGGAGTTTTAATTGCTTTTTTAGTATCAATATTTTTAATTCCTCCATTATTAATTTTAATGGATAATAAATATCCATTAAAAACCAAATCATCAAAAAAAGGAATAAGGTACTATATTTTAAAACAAATTGTTGAAGTTAATAAAAATCATCATTTCATAATTTTAATAATTTCGTCAATATTTATAGCTCTTTTTATTTATTTTGCCTCAAAAGTTGAAAGCAACTCAGCTTTATTAGATGATTTAAGTAGTGGGAATGAATTGTTTGACGATATGAAATTTACAGAAGAGAATATGGGAGCTGTATTTCCTTTTGAAGTAATTATTACAGCTAAAGATGAAAAAAATAACTTCATTGAAAATGGTATAGCAAATTCTAGAATCATAGTATTTGTTGATAAAATTCAAAAAAAAATAAATTCTATACCCGAGATTAGAAAAACAATTTCAGTTGTTGACTATTTAGAGATTATTCATGATAATTTTAATGAAGAATCTGAAGAAAAATCATATTTAAATGATGAATTAATTTTTCAATATTTTGTTTTGAATGAAGATATTTTTCAAAATTTAATCAATTTTGAATATTCAAAAACCAGAATATCAGCTAGAATAAAAGATATAAACTCAACTAGAGCTAAAGAGATTGTAAAAGAAATCAATGAATGGAAATCAGAAAACATTCCTGATGATATTCAAATCAGTTTAACAGGAACAACCCTTATGGCTTTAAAAGTAAATGATTATTTAGTTAATAATTTAATTATAAGTTTTTTGATAGCTTTTGGTGTAATTTTTATTTCTATGGGTTTTTTATTCAAAAGTTTAAAATTGGCAATTTTTTCTATGATTCCAAATTTAATTCCCATTTTATTTATGGCTGCGATAATGGGAATATTTGATATTAAATTAAGACCAACAACAGCAATGACGTTTGCTATTGCATTTGGAATAGCTGTAGATGATACAATTCATTATATGGTTAGATTTAGACAAGAATTATCAATGAATAATGGTGATTTTATAAAGGCGAATTCAGAAACTATATTTTCTACAGGTAATGCAATAATTTCTACATCTTTGATATTGGGTTGTGGCTTTTTAGTTATGGTTAGTTCTAATTTTTTACCAAGTAGAGATTTCGGGTTTTTATCAGCAATAACAATGTTTGGTGCAATCATTGGAGATTTATTTTTTCTACCAACAATGTTGCGTTTGATAAAACCTAAAACAGGTAATTAAAAGAAAGAAATTCCGATAATTAATAATATTCCTGCCAACATATGAAAATATATTGTATTAGCACAGGTTGTTGCTAATTCTCTTTTTTCAAAGTCATCGAAAACTTTTTTAGTCAAATAAATTCCCAATGGGATGGAATACATCATTATTAAGCTTCCTGAGGGTAGAACTCCGTTTGAAAATAAAAAATAAATTGCAAGGAATGAACTTGCAAGTAGTGCAAGGTAACCCCATCTGGCATTTTTTATTCCAAGTGTTGCTACTAAATGAATTTTACCAGATGCTATATCTGATGGAGTGTCTGGAAATTGATTTACCCATAATATTGCAGTTGTTAACAAACCTAAAGGTATACCAATATAAAAAGCTTCTAATGAATGTATACCTGTTAAAGCATATACTACACCCATAGTCATAATTGGACCAAACAACAAACCTATAGATAGCTCTCCAAGTCCTTTTCTTGAGGAAAAACGAAAAGGTGGTGCTGTGTAAAAAAGACCGCCAGCAATACCGATCAATCCATAAATTAATAGACCAATGATTTTATCAGGAGAAATTAACATAATAATTAAGCCACAAAGCACAGCTAAAAAAGTAAATATACTTCCTAATCTAAATAGTCCACTTTCAGAAATTAAGCCAAGTTCGATTGCTCTAGAACCACCAGAATATTGTAAGAAATAATCATTATTTAATTTGTCTGCACCTGATTTCCAATCAAAATAGTCATTAAATGTATTAGCTGAAAGGTGAAGGAAAGATGCTCCTGCAAAAACAATCGAAAATAATAACCAATCAAAGGAAGATGGTGAAGTAATACCACCATTATAGGTCCAAACACTTGCTAAAATGACTGGAATCCATGTGGCTGATAAAAATGGTAATCTGGTTATAACTAAACCAGATAATAATTTAAACCACCATGGATTTGGAGGCATCGTTTCTTCTGGAGATTTACTGTTGATTATAGTTGTTTGTCCGCAGTATCCAACTTGTATTTTGCTTCCATCAATTGTTTTAAAATTAGGTGTAATTTTAATATTAGCAGGAATTAAAGATCCATCTTTGTGTACAAAAGTAGTCTCAGATTTGTATTCACCTTCTTTGCTTGCAGTTTTAAGCCAAGTTGCTACATGGCTTAATACTACATTTCCAGGAGAAAAATTAGAAACTCTCATTTTACCTATTACTTCATCAGAAGAATAACCAAAAATTTGTTCAGCACCCTTGTTAAATGTTTCAACTCTTCCTTCCATATCACAAGTTATTACTGATTTAATTTTGTTAGAATCTTTCATTTATTACACCTTTTAATTTTTAAAAATTATTAAAATTATTTTAAGTGAGCAAGTTTTTTTTGAGCGTTATAAACTTTTTTTAGTCGATAAAAATTAATTATATCAATCTTCTATAGTATTCAAATATTTTATTAGTACCATGCCAATTATTGAATTTTTGCAAAATTTCTACTTCATATTTAAATTTTTCTGAGATTCCTTCTTGTATATGGCCAGAGACAAATTTAAATCCTTTTTTTCTTGCCCAGCTGATGTAAACTCTTTTGAGTGTTTTAGCATAACCATTTTCCTTATATTTTTCTAGAATCACAAATGCGTATGTATAGAGAGTGTTTTCTTTACCTAAATTATCATCATTTTGAAATGATGGATCATTTGAAAAATATTCAAGAGGGACACCAATTATATAGCCAATTATTATATTACTTTTTTTTAAAATAAATGGTAAAGTATTTGGATAATTAAAATATTTTTTTATACTTGTTTTGGTTAATCTTACATTTTGAGTGTATTCTTTTACTAAATGATCTGAAATTATAATTAGTTCAGGTAAATCATCGTAACCTATTTTTTTCACAAGTTCAATACTAAAATTAAGTGGAGAGGATGCAATTGAAATAGATTCAGTCTTATTTTTTTTTTCAGATTTAAAGTTTTTTTCTAACATATTTGATAATATAAATTAATATGAACATAATTTTTTCATAAAGTAATTCTTTTAAATAAATCCTTAGTTTTTAACTAAATTATAGTATGAAACTAAAATCATTTTCCCAGATTTTGCAAGAATCAATTAAAAAAAATAAATCTCAGTTATGTGTAGGATTAGATATAGATCCTGATAGAATCTCTTTAAAATCAAATTATAGTATAAATAGTTTAAAAAATATTACAAAAAAATTAATTGATCAAACCATTGAAAATGTGGTTGCTTATAAATTGAATTTAGCTTTTTTTGAAGTATTTGGATCAAAAGGTTATAAATGGCTTGAAGAGACAATTAAATATATAGATGGTAAAAAGTTGTTAATTGGAGATGGTAAAAGAGGAGATATAGGTAATACAACAAATAAATATGCTAATTCATTATTTGATCATTTTGGTTTTGACGCTATTACAGTCTCACCCTATATGGGTCAAGATTCTATTTTGCCATTCATCAAATATAAAAATAAAGGAATATTTGTATTGTGTTTAACTTCAAATCCTAGCGCAAGAGATATTCAACTTAAAGACGCATCTGGATTAAGTGTGTTTAGAAGAGTAATTTCGATGGTTAGAGATATAGATGATAATAAGAATTTGGGTTTAGTTATTGGTGCAACTAAACCAGAGCAAATTGCAGATATTAGACTAGAAGCAGGTGATTTACCATTTTTAATCCCTGGAATTGGCGCTCAAGGTGGAAATTTGGAAGAAAGTTTATTGGCTGGAAATAATGAAAATGGACTAGCAATAATTAATGTTTCTAGATCGATAATTTATTCAAAAGACCCATCTTTTTCATCAAGAGATTATAATGAAAAAATTAATAGAATTATTAGTTAGAAAGTTTTTTAGATGAATGAAATGATGTCATTAATGAATGAGACCAATACGATTTTGAAGGGTCGTTTTAAACTTACTTCAGGAAAATGTAGTGAAGTTTATTTAGAAAAATTTAGATTACTAGAGGATCCCAAAATATTACATCAAATAGGAAAACTTTTTTATAAAGAATTAAATTCTTTATCTCCTGACATAATTTTAGGTGCAGCTGTAGGAGGTATACTTCTGAGTAGTGTGGTTGCTCAACAATTTGGTACCAAAGGTATTTTTGCTGAACGAGTTCAAGGAGATATGATTTTAAAAAGAGATTTTGATATAAAAAAAAACAGTAAAGTTTTAATAGTTGAAGACATTGTAACAACTGGTGGTTCAATTGATGAACTTATTGAAATTGTTGAAAATAAAAATGCAATTTGTATAGGAATTACTTGCTTAGTAGATAGGTCGGAAAATGGTCTAGATAATTTCAAGTATCCTTTTTTCCCTTTAATGAAATATCCATCAATAACATGGGAACCAAAAAATTGCCCATTATGTGATGATAATAATCCATGCAAACCACGAGGAAGGACAGGTAAATGATATTAAATGAAATTTTTATTAAGTTATTTTTTATGGGTATGATTTTTGTAGTTTTTTCATGTGCTACTATCAAAGATGAACATTATGCTTTAATTGAAACTAAAAAAGGTAAAATGATAGTAAAGTTTTTTCCAGATATTGCCCCAAAACATGTTGAAAGTTTTAAAGCTTTAATTGAAACAGATTACTTTAACGGAACTACTTTCCATAGAGTTATTCCTGGATTTGTAATTCAGGGAGGCGATCCAAATTCAAAAGATAACGATAGATTTAATGACGGAATGGGAGGCCATGCCGGTAAATATTTTGGAATAGGGGATGAAAATAACTCAGAAACATGGACAGTTCCAGCTGAATTCAATGAAAAACCTCATAAAAGAGGAATTTTATCCATGGCAAGATCTCAAAATCCTGATAGTGGTGGAAGTCAATTTTTCATTTGTGTTGATAATGTTCCACAGTTAGATAATAATTATACTGTCTTTGGAGAAGTGATTTCAGGGCTAGAGGTTATTGATAAAATAGTTAATAGTTCAACTCCAGGGACTGAGAATCCATCCTATCGAGGACCTGATAGAGATAACCCTATTGAGAAAGTAGAAATGAATATTTCACTTATTTCTTCAAGTGAATTGGATTTAGAATCATTGCAATAGTATATTTAGAACAATGAAAAATAATACTAAGAATGATTTAAGTTTTATTTCGAAAACTTTAAATCAAATCAAAAATCAAATTAAAGTAATCACTTTTGTAATTTTATTAGTTATAATTTTTGTCATTTTTTTATTTATTCCTGGTAAAAACTATACATCTTCAACAAAAGTAGTTGATAACTCTAATTTGTCAGGAAAAAATAACAATCAAAGTGAAAATTTAGCACCAAACTTTACATTGTTGGATACTGAAGGGAATAATGTTTCTTTATCAGACTATAAAGGTAAAGTTGTTATAATAAATTTTTGGACTACATGGTGTGGGCCCTGTCGTTATGAAATTCCAGACTTGGTTCAACTTTATGAAAAATATAACCAAGATCTTATTGTTCTTGGAATTTCTCTAGATTATGATGGTCCTGCAGTTGTACCGCAATTTGAAGAAAGAATAGGTGGTGTAAATTATCCATTGTTGTACGGAAATAATAATATTTCAAATTTATATGGTGGTGTTACAGGGGTACCAACAACATTCATCATTGATAGAAATATGCAAGTTTTCAAAAAATATCTCGGGTATCGTTCACCTGAAGTGATTGAAAAAGATATTAATGAATTAATATAATAAAATTTACATTTCGGAACTTTTTAGACTTAAAATAATTAAATACATATAAAAATTGAGGTTTCAGTGAATAAATTAATAATTTATATAGTCATTTTATCATCCTTTTTACCTTCACAATCCGCTAAATATTATAGTGATACATTTGCAAAGGTTGTAAAAAAAGTAAATGCAGCCGTTGTAACTATTAACAGTGAAAAAATTGTTTCCAATGAAAGAAGAAATCCATTTGAGGAATTTTTTTATGAAGATTTTGGATATGGATATCCAAACAGAGAAAGAAAAACAAGAGCTTTAGGCTCTGGGGTTATAGTTGATGCAATAAATGGTTATGTAATTACAAACAATCACGTAGTTGAGGGAGCTGATCAAATAAGTATAGTTTTGATGGATCAAAGAGAAATTGATGCAGAAATATTAGCTACAGACCCAAAAAGTGATTTAGCTATATTAAAAATTGATGCAAAGAATTTAACCGAAATAACATTAGGAAATTCTGATGAATTAAATGTTGGAGAGTGGGTATTAGCAATTGGAAGCCCTTTTTCATCAAATTTAAGTCATACTGTTACAGCTGGAATAGTTAGTGCAAAAGGAAGGTCTGGTGTAATTGGCGGAATTGACTATGAAGATTTTATTCAAACAGATGCCGCAATAAACCCTGGAAACAGTGGAGGAGCTTTAGTTAATCTAGATGGAGAATTAATTGGTATCAATACAGCAATTGCAACAGGTGGTTATATGAGAAGTAATGCTGGTGTAGGTTTTGCTATCCCTTCCAATTTAGCAAATCTCATTATGAAAGATTTAATTTCTGAGGGTAGAGTTATAAGATCATGGTTAGGAGTATTTATACAAGATGTTGATGACGCAATTTCTAAAAATTTAAAATTACCTGATCGTCAAGGTGCACTAGTAACTGATATTGTTGATGGAAGTCCTGCAGAAAAAGCTGGTTTTAAAATTAAGGATGTAATTATTAATTTTTCTGGAAATAAGATTAGAAATTCTTCACATTTAAAAAATGTTGTTTCATCTACAAGACCAAAAACTATACCTAATGTAAAAATTATTAGAGATGGTAAAGAAAAATTTTTAAAAGTTGAACTTGTTGAGCTACCGAATGAAGATGAAATTTATGCCAGAAATTCCTCATCTTCACCATCATCACTTGGAATGAGGGTTGAAAATATAAATCAAGCAATTTTAAATAGGTTTGGTTTAGATAATGTTGATAATGGAGTTATTGTTATTGATATATTAAACTCCAGTATTGCATCTGAATCTGGGATAATGGTAGGTGATATTATATCACGAGTTGGGGACTCAGAAATCAGTTCTGTATCAGAATTCAAAAGTGCAATCAATCAATTGAAAGACCAGGAATCAGTATTATTTTTAATAAAGAGACGTGGTGGTTCTATATTCATTCCTCTAGAAATAAATTAAATATTAGTTAAAAATATAAATTTTTGAATAACTATGTTGAAAGGGTAAGTTATCTCATTAATTAATCACTAAATTTAATTGAAATGAGCAAGATTTTTTTAATAATAGGGTTAATATTTATCTTAATTGGCTTATCGAATTATTTTGGATATAATATTCCAATCATATCAAAATTAGGTAATTTGCCTGGTGATATAAAAATTTCAAGAAATAATTTTTCTCTTTATATTCCGATTTCTACATGTTTATTGTTGAGTGTCGTTTTGACTATTTTAATTAAACTATTTACAAGAATATAAAAATGCTAAAAAAAGTTAATAACAAAGTAGATTTTATAGAATTGGAACACGAAATCCTTGATTTTTGGAAAAGAAAAAATATTTTTGAAAAAAGAAAAAAAATGAATCAAGGGATGAAAAAGTGGTCATTTATTGATGGTCCAATAACAGCAAATAATCCAATGGGAGTACATCATGCTTGGGGAAGAACTTTAAAAGATTTGTATAATAGGTATAAGTCTATGACTAAACATGAATTAAGATATCAACAAGGATTTGATTGTCAGGGACTTTGGGTAGAAGTAGAAGTTGAAAAAGAATTAGGATTTAAATCAAAAAAAGATATAGAGAATTATGGAATTGAGAAATTTGTTAATAAATGTAAAGATAGAGTTAAAAAATTTTCTGATATACAAACTAATCAATCAAAAAGACTTGGTTATTGGATGGATTGGGATAATTCTTATTATACAATGTCTGATGAAAACAATTATACTATTTGGAGTTTATTAAAGAAACTTCAAGAAAAAGGTAAGATATATAGAGGTTCTGATGTTGTTCCTTGGTCAGGAAGATCTGGTACATCTTATTCACAGATGGAGATAATTGAGGGAAGAAAACTAGTTTCTCATAGAGCAGTTTTTATCAGATTTCCAATAAAAAATAAAAAAAATGAATTTCTATTAGTTTGGACTACTACTCCTTGGACTTTAACATCTAATGTAGTTGTTGGCATCAATGTTAAACTTGATTACGTAAAAATTAAATCTTCAGACGATTCAGTATATTATTTTGCAAGTGAAAATTTAAATTTTAAAAGACTAGACAAACAATTTAAAGAAAAGAAACAATGGATTGAAAATGTTCCAAAACTTAAAACTATATCTCAAATTTTTAAAGAAAAAGGTGGATATGAGATTGTAGGTAAAGTTAGGGGTAAAGATATGATTGGTTGGGAATATGAAGGTCCCTTTGATAATTTGAAAGCTCAAAATGAGATAGGTGGATATCCCTTTCGTAATGAAGATTTATTTAAGAAAGGTGTTACAGCAAGTTCCCAACATAAAATAATTGACCCTGGTAAAGATTCTATGGGAAAAGATATTGTGGTATCCGGTGAAGGTAGTGGAATCGTTCATATGGCTCCCGGATGTGGTGATATTGATAATAAGGTCGGGAAAAAACAAAATTTAATTAATATTTCTCCACTGAATGAGGAGTCAAAATTCACTTCTTATTTTGGGTGGTTGCAAGGTAAAAGAGCTACAGACAAATCAACAATAGATTTAATTTTAGATGATTTAAAAAAAAATAATTTTTTAGTTTATGTTGAAGAATATCCTCACGTATATCCTCACTGCTGGAGATCAGGTGATGAATTAGTATTTCGTCTTGTGGATGAGTGGTACATAAATATGGATTGGCGAAATCAAATTAAAGATACCCTCAACGATATTAATTGGATTCCATCTTGGGGTAAAGATAGAGAAAATGAATGGTTAGATAATATGGGTGATTGGATGATTTCCAAGAAAAGATTTTGGGGTTTAGCTTTACCAATTTGGATATTTGAAGATGAATCATTTTATGTAGTAGGTTCAAAAGAAGAGTTAAAAGAATTATGTGTTGAAGGTTGGGACGAATTTGAAAAAAATTCTCCACATAGACCATGGATTGATAATGTAAAAATTAAACATCCTGAAACAGGTTTAATTGGAACAAGAATTAAAGATGTTGGAAATCCTTGGTTAGATGCTGGAATAGTTCCATTTTCAACTTTAGGCTACAAATCAAATAAAAAATACTGGAAAGAATGGTTCCCTGGAGATTTTATAACTGAATCTTTTCCAGGTCAATTCAGAAACTGGTTCTATTCTTTATTGGCAATGTCAGCATTTCTTGAAAACAAAGCTCCATTTAAGACACTTTTAGGTCATGCTTTAGTTAAAGATGAAAATGGAAAAGATATGCATAAATCAACTGGAAATGCAATTTGGTTTGATGATGCTGCAGAGGAAATTGGTGTAGATGTTATGAGATGGATGTATGCCTCACAAAACCCTGAAAATAATCTTTTATTTGGTTATGGTATAGCTGAAGATATCAGAAAAAAACTTATAACTTTATGGAATGTATATTCCTTTTTTGTTACATATGCTAGATTAGATAAATTTGATCCAACAATTGAAATAAATCAAAAAAATTATACTCAATTAGATTTATGGATATTATCAAAAATTAATAAACTTATAAAAATAGCAGAAAATTCATATGAAAATTATAGAATAGATAAATTTATGAAACATTTAGATCTTTTTCTTGATGATCTTTCAAATTGGTATGTGAGGCGAAATAGGAGAAGATTTTGGAAAGCAGAAAATGATGATGATAAAAATGCTGCATATCAAACTTTGTATAGAGTATTAAAAAAATTAATATTTATTCTTGCTCCAATTGCTCCATTTGTAACAGAGAAGATATATCAAAATTTAGTTAGAAATCTTGAATTTGATTCTAAAGAGAGTGTTCATTTGAATGATTTTCCAGTTTATGACAAAAATGAGATTGATGAAAATCTCATTCATTCAATGGATGGACTGGTTAAAATTGTAGAATTAGGTAGATTTGCAAGAAATAAAGCCTCAATAAAAATCAGACAACCCCTTACAAAGTTGTGTATTTTTTTAAAAGATGAAAATATAAAGAAATTAATCTTACAAAATGAAAATCAAATCAAAGAAGAGTTAAATATTAAAGAAATTGAATTTGTAAAAAACCAAAATGATTTAATTATAAGAGAAGTATCTCCTAACTTTATAAAAATAAGGGAAAAATTTGATGATAAAATAAATTTAGTAATTTCCCTTATTAAAAAAATTGATTATGCAGAATATGAAAACAAAATTGATAAATATGGATATATAAATGTATCAGATTCAAATAATAATTTTGAATTAACTAAAGATGATTTTTTAATTAAAGAAAAATCAGTTAAAAACTTTTCTTCCGTTTGCGAAGCTGATATTGTAGTTGGTATTTTTACGAATCTAAATGATAATCTTATTCAAGAGGGTATTGTAAGAGATTTTATTAGAAATATTCAAAATTTTAGAAAAGAATTGAATTTTAATGTTGAGGATAGAATTTCCGTAAATATTAAAGCACCTGAAAATATTGAAAATGCTATAATGAATTTCAAAGAATATTTTTGTAATGAAATTTTAGCTAATGAATTATATTTTAATGCTGAATTAGGTGATAAAAAGAAAGATTTGAAAATAAATAACCAATTGATATCAATTTCTTTAATTAGAAAATAATTGATATTGGAGGACATATGATAAAAGCAAAATTAACAAAAAAAGAACTTGATAATTATTTTAAAATAATCAATGCCATGAGGGAAAAGGCTATTGATGAAATGGATAATATTAAGGAAAATTCAATTAATGAAAGTGGCAATTTAGACTCAGGTGCAAGAGATTCAAATTATGCTTATCATATGGCGGATGTTGGTACTGATTCACATGAAAGAGAAAAATCTTATTTATTATATTCAAGAGAAAATAAATTTATACAACATTTAGATGAAGCTTTAGCAAGAATAAAAGCCGGTAGTTATGGTATTTGTATGGAATGTAATGAAAAAATTCCTCATGATAGATTAATAGAAGTTCCTCATACAAAGCTTTGTATAAAATGTAAGACTAAGAATTGAATTTGAAATTGTGAATCCAATTTATTTTACTATTATTATTGTAATAATTGATCAAGTTTCAAAATCAGTTATTAGATCAACAATGAATTTATTTTCCCCTTCAATTCAATTGTTCGGAGATTTTTTCAAATTTACATATGTTGAAAATTCTGGAATAGCATTTGGTATAAATTTCAATAATGGACCAATAATTTTTACAATTTTAGCATCAATTGCGACTGTTTTTATTTCTTGGTATTTATGGAAATCAAAAGAACAAAGTTATATTTTTCAACTTGCTCTTTCATTTATTCTTGGAGGAGCAATTGGAAATCTTATTGATAGATATATGTTTGGGAAAGTAGTTGATTTTTTTCACTTAAGTATTGGTCAATTTTCATGGCCCGTTTTCAATGTGGCTGATTCATTTGTTACTATTGGTATGGTATTGTATATATATTCTATTTATATTGATGAAAGAACCCAGTCAACAATAAATGAGAAAAATTAATATTTTATCCAATGTCTCTAATGTAAGGATTGATAAGTTTTTAGCTGAAGAGATAAATATAATTTCAAGGTCAAAAATTAAAGAATCTATAATTTTAAAGAACGTTAAAGTAAATGGTAAAAATGTTAAACCAAGTTTTAAAATATCTTCAGGAGAAATTATAAATATTGATTTACCATCTGGAGAGACCTCGCTTTTAAAACCAGAAAAAATTAATTTTCAAGTAATTCATGAAGATAATGATATAATCGTTGTAAATAAACCATCAAATTTAGTAGTTCATCCTGGCTCAGGAAACAAATCAGGTACTTTGGTAAATGGATTGGTATATCATTTTAAAAAATTATCAAAAATAAATGGTCAAATAAGGCCTGGAATAGTCCATAGATTAGATAAAAACACAACTGGTATTATGATAATCGCAAAAAATGATTTTTCACATCAATTTATTTCTCATCAGTTTGAAAAAAGAACTGTATCAAAAAAGTATGTTGCTTTAGTATGGGGATTGGTAAAAGAAGATTTTGGTAAAATTGAAACTTCAATAATTCGTGATAATAAAAAAAGAACCTTATTTAAGACAGGTAAAAATGGAAGAGCTGCATTAACTGAGTTTAAAGTTTTAGATAGGTTTGAAAACTTAACTTTTTTAGAACTTAAACCAAAGACAGGAAGAACGCATCAAATTAGAGTTCACATGTCTTCTATTGGGCATCCTATATTTGCTGATGTCGATTATGGAGGTGGTATAAAAAAAGCTAAAGAATTTCAACCCAAAATCTCAAATTATCTTATAAAATTATTAAAAGAAATTAATAGACAAGCTTTGCATGCAGTTTCAATTTCATTTATTCATCCAAAAACAAAAATGAGAGAATTATTTTCAGTACCAATTCCTTACGACATAAGCAAAATAATTTCAAAACTAAGGCTTGAAAATGAATCATTTGAGTGATTTTTTAATTTATATTTTTAAAATCAAAAAGTTTTCAAAAAATACGGTTGATGCATATAGAACGGACTTAAATCAATTTTTAGATTTTTTAAAAAAAGAATTAAAAAATTCAAAAATAGATTTTAACAAAATTAACAAGAAAGAAATTAAAAGCTATATATTGTTTCTATCTGAAATGAAATTATCTGAAAAATCAATTAATAGAAAACTTGCATCAATAAAATCATTTTTTAGATTTTTATATAAAAAAAAATTAGTTAAATCAAACCCCTCATCAAATATAACTGGTTTAAAAATTCCTAAAAAATTACCAAGATTTATTCAAAATAGTATTTTATTTAAGGTTTTAGAATATAATAGTAATGATGATTGGGAGACTATCAGGGATAAAACAATTTTAGAGTTATTTTTTAGTACAGGGATAAGATTAAGCGAATTAATTTTTTTAGACTTGAAAGATGTAGAAATCGAAGATAAAATTTTAAAAGTCATTGGAAAAGGTAATAAAGAGAGAATTGTTCCATTTGGTAATAAGGTTTGTGAAGCGCTATCCAAATACTTGAAGTTTAGAAACCAATATGTGTCAAGTCAAATAAAAGACTTTCCACTATTTATTTCAAAAAAAGGAGTTAGAATATCACATAGAACAGTACAGTTAAGACTAAAAAAATTATTTAATAAAGTAAGTTTAAATGAATTTACTCCTCACTTAATGAGACATACATTTGCTACTCAAATGATTAATAATGGTGCAGACATTCGAGCAGTTCAAGAAATTTTAGGACATTCAAGTTTATCATCTACTCAAATATATACTCATCTTAAAAAGAAAAAATTAAAAGAATTTTTTGATAAAGCCCATCCTCATGCATGAAAATTTTAAATTTTAAAAAAGTTTTTTTAGTCATACAATTACCTTGTTTTTCGATGTAGATATTAATTAATTTTCTATCTTAAAAGTTAATTTTTAATAAGGTATACAATGAATAATACAATTTTCTCATCAGAATCTGTTACTGAGGGCCATCCTGATAAGGTTTGTGATCAAATTTCAGATGCAATTCTAGATGATATTTTATCTCAAGATCCAGATGCAAGAGTAGCTTGTGAAACATTAACAACCACTGGGTTAGTTCTTGTTTCAGGGGAAGTTACAACTTCATGTTATTCAGATTTTCAAAAAATAATACGAAATACATTAAAAAAAATAGGCTATACTAATCCAGAATATGGATTAGATCATCAAGATTGTTCAGTTTTAACCTCTATTCATGAGCAAAGCCCAGATATAGCAAAAGGTGTAGATTCAACTACTGAAAAAGAGCAAGGTGCTGGTGATCAGGGACTTATGTTTGGATATGCTTGTGATGAAACTGATGTTTTAATGCCTTTACCAATTACTTTAGCTCACAGATTAGCAAAAAAACTATCTGAATTAAGAAAAAATAATATTCTTCCTTGGTCAAGGCCAGATGGAAAAACTCAAGTATCAATCAAATATGAAAATGGTATACCAGTAGGTGTTGAAAAAGTTGTAATTGCAATTCAACATGATCCTGATATCTCAAATAATGAAATTCATTCTGCAATTAAAGAGAACGTAATTAGACCTGTATGTGACAAATGGTTAAATGATAATACTGAATTCTTTATTAACTCAACTGGAGTTTTCATAAAAGGAGGTCCTGAAGCAGATACAGGTCTTACTGGAAGAAAAATAATTGTTGATACATATGGAGGTTATGGAAGACACGGAGGTGGAGCATTTTCAGGAAAGGACCCTTCAAAAGTTGATAGATCAGCTTCCTATATGGCGAGATATATTGCAAAAAATATTGTCTATTCTAAACTAGCTTCAAAATGTGAAATCCAACTAGCTTATTCGATTGGAGAAGCTAATCCTGTATCCGTAAATGTAAACACCTTTGGAACTAGTCAAATTAATGATGAAAAAATAACATCAATTATTAAAGATAATTTCCCATTAAAGCCCAAGGAAATAATTGATCATTTAAATTTAAAAAGACCAATTTATTTTAATACAGCTTCATATGGTCATTTTGGTAGAGAAAATGAGAATGGTTTCCCCTGGGAAAAATGTGATAAGGTTAGTGAATTAAAAAAATATTTAAATTAGATAATAGGAAATAAACAATGTCAGAATATGATGTAAAAGACTTAAAGCTATCAGAATTAGGAAAAGAAAGAATACTATGGGCAGATAGAAGTATGCCTGTATTAAAATCAATAAGAGATAGATTTAAAAATGAAAAACCATTGAATGGGATTAGAATTTCAGCTTGTTTACATGTTACTGCTGAAACAGCTAATTTAATGAGAACTCTTCAAGAGGGTGGTGCTGACACTCTGCTTTGTGCTTCAAACCCACTTTCTACTCAAGATGATGTTGCAGCATCATTAGTGAATGATTTCAATATTAAAACTTTTTCAATAAACGGTGAAGATAATGATACATATTATTCTCATATTAAATCTGCTTTAGACCATCATCCACACATAACATTTGATGATGGTGCTGACTTAGTAAGTATGCTTCACTCGGATTATGAAAGTCAAATATCTGAGGTTAAATGTAGTATGGAGGAGACCACTACTGGGGTTATAAGATTGGAGGCAATGAAAGAAGATGGTGCACTTAAGATACCAGTAGTAGCAGTAAATGATGCAAATTCAAAACATCTTTTTGATAACAGATATGGAACCGGTCAATCAACAATAGATGGAATAATCAGGGCAACTGATATTTTACTAGCTGGGAAGAAATTTGTTGTTGGTGGATATGGTATGTGTGGAAGAGGTCTTGCAGCAAGAGCTAAGGGAATGGGTGCTCACGTTATTGTAACTGAAGTAAACCCATTAAGAGCATTAGAAGCTGCAATGGATGGTTTTGAGGTTATGTCAATGATTGATGCAAGTAAATCCTCAGACATTTTTTGTACAGTTACTGGCAATACAACAATTTTAGGAAGCGAACATTTTTCTAACATGAAAGACGGTGCAATTGTTGCAAACTCAGGACATTTTAATGTAGAGGTTGACTTAGAATCATTAAAGAATATTTCAAAAAAAGTGAATTTAGGTGTAAGAGATTTTGTTGATGAATATATTCTACAAAATGGTAATCGAATCTATGTTCTTGGGGATGGAAGATTAATTAATTTAGTTGCTGCAGAAGGACACCCTGCTTCAGTTATGGATATGAGTTTTTCAGTTCAGGCTTTAATGGCAGAATTTACAACGCAAAATGATTTAGATATATCAGTTCATACAGTTCCAAAAAAAATTGATGAACTAGTTGCTAAACTTAAGTTAGATTCTATGGGAATATCAATTGACACGCTTACATCAAAACAAACAAAATACTTGGCTTCATGGCAAGAGGGCACATAAAACTAATTCATTTAATATGAAACGATCAATTTCGATCGTAGTTGCTTGTTTTCTAGTTTTTCTTGAATTTGGGTGTGATTTCCAAAATCCATCTGATTTTAAGACACCAACATGGAATGTTAATCTTACATTACCACTTATAGATACTTTTTATCCATTAAGTGATATTGCTTCAAATGATTCATCTAAAACCTCTGATGGTGAATCAATGTCAAATATAATTAAATCTGCTGGTGATTCTTTATTAATTGATTTTGAGGGTGAATTAACTGAAACAACAATTTCAAGAGACTATTTAATTGTTCCAGAAACCAATCCTGATGCTGTTTCTCAATCGATAAATGTTCCTACTGTCTCTGATATTTTAACAGTTCCTTTGAGCTATGATTCAAGTTTTGGATTTTCAGCGGATCTTCCATCAAGTATACCAGTTCCAGGTGTAACTGGTGGTGATGTTTGGAAAAGTCAGGTATTGGCTGTTTTAGAACCAAATGTTAATGATGCTTTTCCCCAAAAGATTGCTTCTATACCATTAAATAATGCTTTTAATAGTATTGATTTTGCAAGTGTAGATGGTATAACTATAAAAGGTGTTGAAGATGATAATTATTTTAAAACAACTGTTAATGTTGAAAATTTTCCAGATAATGCAGGAATAAATGATGTTTCAATCAAGTTAACAACTGGACCTTCAAATACAGAATTAATTAGTCAAACACATCTAAATGGTCAGTTTAATTTACCGATTCAAAATTCTTTGGTAGGTAAAAAATTACTTGATGGAGACTTAAATTTTGATCTAACCGTTGATTGGATGAGACCAGGAGATACTCAAGTTGTTACAATTACAGGTACTCCAACTATTACAGTTCTCTTTGATCTTAAATTAACAAATCCCGACTCTGTTACGATTAATGTATCAGATGCAATATCATTAGTAGATTCAGATGTTTTGACATTGCCTAAGTTCTCTGATAATACATCAGATATGGGAGGATGTGGTGTCACCAGTTTATTTGGAGGTACTATAGTTCCTGATACTGAAAAAGCATTTAATGCAAGTAATAAATTTATATTTAAAGATGTGACTAGTACTTTTCCATTTCCAGTTCAACTTCAAATTCATTTTAAAAATTTTTTTCCAGAAACAGGCTCAACTGATTCAGTCAAAATAGATGAAGAGGTTTTTGGAGATAATTGGGTAGATATCGTTAAAACAATAGCTAATCACGAATTTAAACATTCTTCAGGAAATGATACAATTCCAATAGATGAATTTGATGTGGACTTTGATATGAAAACAAAAGGTGGGACTTACGGCTTTTTAATTGATGGTTCTCAACCCACTTGGCAATTTGATTTTGCTATGAATGTTGGAAAAATGGAGTTTAAAACTTTAAAGGCAAAAATAGATTGTCCATTTCCTGAAGTCAAACAAGAAATGCCAGCAATGGGTTCTGGTCTTCCTGGAATGTCATTTGAAGGTATTCAAATGGATTTTGAATTTATTAATCAAATTAGAGCTCCTGTTGAAATGAATTTTAATTTGAAAGGTACATCACCACTAGGCGAAATTGTAGAGGTTCCACTTGATTATGTTTCAATTGCTACCCCTATAAATTTAGGTGATAGTGCAAAAACAATCGTTAGAATGAATGCAACTGGATATAGTGTTTTAGAATATAATCCTTGGAGTGGTCCCTCGACCCCTATTACCAATGAAACAAATTATCTTAAAAGTTCAGATAGTACTATTGTAAAATTACTCTCATCTGGACCACAATCAATTAATGTAAATGCTTCTGCAGGTATTACTGATAAAACTGCAGCTTCTTTAGATTTAGGATCAAAAATTAAAGGTACATTTAAATTAATAGCTCCATTTGAAATTAAAATGGAAGAAATTGCATGGCTCCCTGAAAAAGCAACTGTAATTGAGGAATGGGAGCATGATACTAGAGCCAAGTTGAGAAATTTTGTCAAAGAATCTGTTCTAACAACAAGAGTAATTAATGGATTGCCCATTGGAGGTGAATTAGCTATTCTTTTTTCAGATAATACTATTTTCCCTTATGGAAGATCTGAATTAGCATTAACTAGTTTGAAAGATGATTTTGTAAAAAATCAAGAAGTAGGAAAAAATAAATGGAGTGATTCTGATACAATAAGTATTCTTACTAAATGTAGTGATTTGTTAAGTCAATCTGTTTATTTATCAAATGTCATATATGATATGAAAAATTGCTCTGAAAATTCAGGTTATATTGTACAAAGAAAAATTGGTGCTAAAGATACACTTATTGCTTATGTAGATACATTATTTAAATTAATATTACCAAGACCAAATTCATGGGAAAACATTCCTCCAAATTCTGTGGATATCTCAGCTGATTCGACTACAGTTAGTATTTTAGATACTTCGAAAATGAATTTATTAACTGACATTGGAAGTCACTATGTTAAACCAAGAATTTTGTTTAAGGGTTCTATTAATAAAATTCCTGATGTAATATCATTTTCTATGAGAGATACTTTAAAAATTCAATCTTATATTGGTTTTTTACTTCAAAGTGATGGTTTTACAACCAAATCAAAAGATGAATTTATTTTAAAATATCCAAATGGAGGAGAAACTTTACAAAATTTTCAATCGGTAGATGTTAAATGGATAGCATTAGGCGATAGTATTCCTGATCAAAAAATAAATTTATTTAAATCAAATAATTCTTTGCCTGATATTAATGATGAATCTATTTGGAATCAAATTAATTTAATTGGTAGTCCTAGTGGAAAAGATAGTACTGCTAATTGGACACCTAGCTCTGTACAAGATACAGTTTGGCTTAAAATATGTAATGAAGATAATACAATATGTGATATGACAATGACATGGTTTAAAGTTGAATAAATGAAAAATTTAAGTAAAATTATTTTTTTTGTTATTTTATTATCATGTTTTGGTTTTACTCAAATCAAAAGAAGTCCTGTTATGTTAGGAATGGGTGGTGCATATACTACTCAAGCCGATGGTATATATGCAGTTGGTGTGAACCCAGCAAATCTTAACTATCAACATGGTAAACCATTTATGTGGCAAATAGGAACTTTAAATTTTGGATTGATAAATAATTTTTTATCTCTTGAAAATACTCTTGGTCTTAGTGGAGAAAATTTAGAAACAAATAATCAAAGAGGTAAAAATAAAATTTATGATCAAATTAGAGATGGGTTGAGATTTAACCAACATGCACATATTAGCATTCCAATGTTAAGTTTTTCTTCAGGAAACATGGCAGTCACAAACGATATTATTGAAATTTCAGATTTAAATATGCCAAGAGGAATTTTTCAATTCATATTAGAAGGTAATGAAGTTGGTGTACCCATTGATTTGGAGTTTCAAAGGGAAAGTATGGTTGTTAGTGAACATTCTTTTTCTTTTGCTGTTCCATTAGAAAATTTTTCTTGGGGAGTAACAATGAAATATCTTGGTGGAATAATTTATTCAGGAACAGATCCTGATTCTAGTTTTGCTGTATTTAATACTGATCCAACTAATTTTAATTTACAAGCTAAGTATTTTTATCGACAGGGAATTGGTGGAAATGGGTTCGCATTTGATTTTGGATTGGCTACTAAAGAATTAAATGGTTTTAGAATAGGAGCTTCAATTATTAATGCTTTTGGATCAATTAATTGGAATGAACCATCTTTATTTGGTGAAGAGTTTTCACAAACTTTAGCAAAATTAACACCTGGAATTCTTGAACATGGTGGGAGTTGGGGACCATATGTTTTTGAAAAAAATCAAGCATTAGTTCATGAAATCATAGCTGACTCCGTAACATTACTTGATTTAACTAGTGGAAAATGGGATGAAACCTTTATCGAGAAAAAATATACTATTTCAGATTTAGATGATAATGGAAATGCGAGAACATTTAAAGTCCGTTATCCTGGACACTTTAGATTAGGTATATCTAAACAAATAGATAAAGATCTTTTGATTTCGTCTGATTTAATTGCTGGTTTTACAAATAGATTGGGAATGTACCAAAACTGGCAATTATCAGCTGGTATTCAATTTAATAGACTTAAATCAATACCTTTGAGAGTTGGTTATATGTATGGTGGAAAATATATAAAAGAATTAGGTTTTGGTGCTGGTTTTCATGCAGGTCCTGTAATATATGATTTTGCATTTTCATTTAGAAATGGTGTATGGGTACACAATATGAAAGGAATATCTATATCTTTAGGTATAGCTTTAACAAGTTTTAAAAGTAGAAAAGATAAAGTAAAAGATAGTGAAAAATAAATTATTTTTTTGCTAGAATCATTAGTAATAAACCACCAAAACTAAAAATTATATTTCCAAACCAAGCTGAGAGTAAAGGGCTTAAAATATCTTTATATCCTAAGGTTATTCCAAATCTAATAAAAGCATAATAAGCAAAAATTAAAAATACGCTTATTCCGGCACCAAATGCTAATTCTGTTGATGGTCTAAAAGCTACTAAGGGAACAGCAAAAAGAACAACTATCATATTTATAAACGAAAAAGCTAGCTTCGCGTGCAAATTTACCTCCCATCGTGTTGTTTCTATACCACTTTGATTTAATTCTTTAATGAAATTTTTTAAATCTAAATAGTTTTTTTCCTGAGGGGCAATTGCTTCTTTTGATAAATCTTTAGGAGTATATCCTGTATTAAGTAAAGTGTCATTTCGTGAAATATATACATCAGTTTCAAAACCTTCATCATTAAAATTTCTAATAGCATATGTATTTAAAACCCATTTTTTTTGTTCATTATTCCATTCCATTTTATGAGCATCAATTCTTTTATTTAATTTACCATTTTTCATGTACTGTATAGCTACTCCACTTGCTAGATTAGTTCTAGGAGAATATTTGTCAATAGCTATTTGTGATTGGTTATTTTTACTTAAAAAAATATTTTTCTTTTTTAATGAAAAAGTACTATTCCTTGATTTCATTACAAATTTTTTTTCTATTTCTTTACATTTTTTATTTCCAAATGTTACCAAAGAATTATCAAAGTAAAATCCAGCAATACTAATTATAATAGATAAAATAATTATTGGCGTTGCAATTCTATAAAGAGAAACTCCAGCAGCCTTCATTGCAGTTAATTCATTTCTCTTCAATAATAATCCAATTGTAAAAATAGTTGATACCAGCATTGCCATTGGTAAACCAATACTTGTGAACCAAGGAATTGAATAAAAATAATAACTAATTATTGCATTGATTGGAATTTTTGAATCAATAAATTTGTCAATATTTTCAACGTAATCAACTAAAACAAATAAAATTATAAAGCCAAAAATTGAAACTAGTAAAAGATTCAAAAACTGGCTTAAAATATATCTATCTATTTTTTTCATTTATTTTATTAAGTTTTTTTTGTTTTTTTAATAATTTCAATTTTTTCAACTTGAGTCGAACTTGCTTTTAAAACTCTAATTTTATAAAATTCTGAATTTAACGTATTACCTTTTTCAGGTATTTTACCAAGTTTTTCTATAATATATCCTCCTACGGTTTCATAATTTCCCTTTGATAAAAATATATTGTGTTTAATTAAATCGTTAATGTGTATTCTACCATCAATTACAAAACTTTTATGTGAAAGTTTTATTATTTTTTTTGATTCTTTATCAAAAATATCTTCAAATTCACCAAATATTTCCTCAATTAAATCTTCAATTGTTACTAATCCAAGTGTTTCTCCACTTTTACCAATTATTATTGCCATAGACAATCTGTATTTTCTTAATTCTTTTAATGCATCATTTGACGACATATTTTCATGAATGAATAATGGATTATGAACAATATCTGATAAATTTTTAGGTTCATTTAATAAATCATTTAAATAAATAATTCCATTGATATTATTTAAATCTTTTTCAAATTGAACAATTTTTGATAAACCTGATGAAATTATAACATCGATTGCATCAGAAATTTCTCCATTTTGTTCAATTCCAATTATATCATGCTTGGGAGTCATAGAGTTTTTAACAGATTGTTCACCAAATTCAAAAATATTTGTTATTACTTCTTTTTCATCTTTTTCTAAATCTTCTCCTAATTCAATTCCTTCAAACAATATCTCTAATTCTTTTCTTGAGTAATTATAATTAGTTTGTTTTTCATTAATTGAAATTCTCTGTGTATAATTTCTAAAAATCCAAACAATTGGTTTTAATAAGAAATCAGAAATTTGAAAAAATTTTGTAAAAAATAAAGCAAACTTATTTGGATACTCATGACAAAAACTTTTTGGTAAAATTTCCCCAAATATTAGAATAATTAATGATATAATTATTAAAATATATAATTCAGGTATTTGTAATCTGTATAGAATTACTGTAGTAAATGATGACATCAAAACATTTGAAAGATTTAAACCTAGTAAAATTGTCGTAATATATTTTTCAGGATTTTTAATTAAATTCTCTGTTTTTTTTGCTATTAAATTACCTTGTTCTTTCCAAACACTAATTTGTATAATATTTGAATGTAATTTGTGAAATGTAATTTCTGCTGCAGAAAATAAAGCAGAAAGGATTAGACCAATTGTTGCTAAAATAAGTTCCAACATAATTATTTACTTAAAAAATTTTAAGATTAAATTTATATAATGTAATAATTTACGTTATCTTTTAGATATAAAATTTAAATAATTAACATAAATATGAAACTATCATCTACTGAAAAACAAAATCCTATTTCAACAGATTTAGATACTAAGTCAGTAAAAGAAATTTTAAAAATAATTAATCATGAAGATGCCAAAGTTGCTAATTCTATAAGTAAGATTTTGCCAGAAATTGAAAAAACTATTAATTTTGCTATTGAAACAATTAAAAATGGTAGAAGTATTTTTTATGTTGGAGCAGGAACAAGTGGAAGGTTGGGTGTTTTAGATGCTGCTGAATGTGTTCCAACTTTTTCAGTACCTGAAAATTATTTTCAAGGAATTATCGCAGGAGGAAATGATGCACTTATTAAATCAATTGAAAATTCTGAAGATGATATATTAGCTGCAGAAAAGGATTTAAAAAAAGCAAAAGTTTCAGCTGGGGATCTTGTGATTGGAATAGCCTCAAGTGGAACCACACCATATGTTCTTCATGCATTAAAATATTCAAAAAAAAAGGGGTGCAAAACTGTTTTTTTAATTTGTAATAAATCATTTGAAAATATTTTTGATTTTGACCTAATTATTTTAGTTGATGTTGGTCAGGAAATAATAACTGGATCTACTAGAATGAAATCTGGGACAGCTACAAAAATGATTTTAAATATGATTTCAACATCAACAATGATAAAAATAGGAAAAGTTTATAAAAACTTAATGATTGATCTAAAAGTTGTAAATAAAAAACTATTTAACAGAGCTATAAGGATAATTAGTACAATTACTGGATTAGAAGATCAAGAGTCAAAAAAAATTTTAAAACAAGGAAGAAATGAAGTTAAAACAGCTATTGTTATGCATAGACATGATTTAAATTTTAAAATTGCAAAACAATATTTACAAAAACATAATGGTTCACTAAGAGATGTTTTAAATTTGAATTTAAAGAATAAATGAGCATTTTTAAACAATATAAGATGATTGGATTAATGACGGGTACTTCTATGGATGGATTGGATATATGTGTATCAAAAATTAAATTTTTTTTAAAATCAATTAATGTTGAAGTTATAAAAGTTGGTTATGTTGAATTTCCCAAAAAAATAAAATTAAATATAGAAAACTCATTAAGTCTTAAAAAAGAAGATATTAAAACTTGCCATAAATCTCTTGGAGAATTTATGGCAAAAGAAACACATCAATTTATAAAAAAAAATAAAATTTCAAATATAGATGGAGTTGGCATGCATGGTCAAACAATTGAACACATAAGTGGAGTTAAAAGTTTGCAAATTGGCGATCCCAAGTATCTTTTAAATAAATTAAATGTACCTATAATATCAAATTTTAGAAATCTAGATATTAAAAATGGTGGAACTGGTGCACCTTTAGTTCCCTTTTTAGATAAAATACTTTTTCAAGAAGAAAAAAATGCAGTTTTATGTTTGAATATAGGAGGAATCTCTAATATTACTTTTTTACCATCTTTAGAATCAAATGGTAATATAATAGGTTTTGACACTGGCCCAGGAATGTCTCTAATTGATGAGGCATCAAAAATTTTCTTCAATAAAAAATTTGATAAAAATGGCACTCTTTCAATTAATGGTAAACCAAATTTGGAATTAGTTGAAAATTGGATGAAAAATAAGTTTATTACTTCATCTTATCCAAAATCAACAGGAAGAAAAGAATTTGGTTTAAAGTGGTTAAAAAGACAAATGAGTGTTTTAAAAAAATTAGATAAAAAAGATATTTTACCTACTTTGGCATCATTTACTTCATCAAGTATATTTTATAATTGTAAAAATTTTACAAATTATGATAAAATTAAAAAAATCATTATTTCTGGTGGTGGAATATATAATACAGCTATAATGAGTAACTTAAAAAATAAATTTAAAAATATTTTAATTTACAGATCAGAAAATTTTGGTATAGATTCTGATAGTAAAGAGGCTTTATGTTTTGCTCTTTTGGGAGCAGCCTTTTTAAATAACACTCCAAGTAACATTCCGTCTGTAACTGGTGCGAAAAAACCTGTTGTGCTTGGTGAAATTCTAAAATAGGAGTTTTATGAAATTTAATCCATATGTATTTAGAAAATATGATATTCGAGGAATAGTAGAGGAAGATTTTTCTGATATTTTTGTGAATGCATTAGGAAAATCTTTTGGAACCAAAGTTAAAAGAATTGGAATAAAAGAAATTGCAATTAGTGGTGATGTAAGATTGTCAACAAATAATTTAAAAGATAATTTTATTGAAGGTGCTTTGAGTACTGGAGTTGATATTATTGATTTAGGAATTTTACCTACTCCAACAAATTATTATAGTATGTGGAAATTAGATGTAAAGGCTTGTGTTCAAGTAACTGGAAGCCACAATCCATCAAATATGAATGGTTTCAAATTTTCAGTTAATAAAAATGCTTTTTTTGGAGATGAAATTCAAAATTTAAAAAATATGATTGAAGTTGAAGATTTTGAAAAAGGTAATGCTACATTAGTTAAACATAATATTCTTGATGATTATATTGAAATGATTGTAAAAAAAATAAAAATTCATAGAAAAATGAATTTAGTAATGGATTGTGGGAATGCTACAGCATGTGTTGCAGCTCCTGAAATTTTTAATCAATTAAATGTTAATTTAAAAAATATTTATTCAGATATTGATCCAACTTTTCCAAATCATCATCCTGATCCATCTGATGAGAAAAATTTAAAAGAAATTATTTCAATTTTAAAAGCCGGTCAATTTGATGCCGGGCTTGCATTTGATGGTGATGCAGATCGTATTGGAATTATTGATAATGAAGGGAATTTAGTATTTCCGGATCAACTTATGGCATTAATGCTACCAGAAATTTTAAAGAAGGGTGATAATATTGTATTTGATGTCAAATGTTCCAAAACCTTAGAAGATGAAATATTAAGATTGGGAGGAAACCCAATAATTTGGAAAACAGGACATTCCTTCATAAAACAAAAAATGAAGGAAATCTCATGTAAATTTGCTGGAGAAATGAGTGGTCATATTTTCATTGGTGATAATTATTATGGTTTTGATGATGGAATTTATGTTGGTGCAAAATTTATTGAAATTCTATCTAAACAAAATATTAAGTTATCTGATTTGGTTGCACAACTTCCAAAATATTTTTCGACTCCGGAAATAAGAATAGAGTGCGCAAGCGACAAAGAAAAATTTCGAATAAATGATGAAATTTCTGAATTTTATAAAAATAATTATGATTGTTTAGATATTGACGGTGTGAGAATTTCATTTCCAAATGGTTGGGGATTAGTTAGGGCATCTAATACTCAACCTGTATTAGTTTGCAGGTTCGAAGGTGATTCTGAAGAAAAAATGAATGAAATAAAGAACTCTGTTTTAAACAAGTTAATAAGCCTTGGTGACATAAAAATTCCAGATCATGTATAAAAATTTTGTGAATGAATATGAGGGTTTTGTAAAAAAATTTAATTTGACTCTAAAAAATTATGTGAATATGTCTGATTTCCCTTCTTTGTATAAACCTATACAATACATATTGTCTTCAGAAGGTAAGAGACTTAGACCCTTTTTATTTTATTTATCATCAAAAGTTTATAATGTTCCTAATGATAAAATATTTCAATTAGCATTATCTGTTGAGATGTTACATTGTTTTTCACTTGTACATGATGACATAATGGATGAGGATGATCTTAGACGCGGAAAGGAGACAATTCATAAAAAATGGGATTTATCAACTGCTATGTTAGTTGGTGATGCAATTTTTGCTCTAGTATATAAGAACATAAATGAATTAAATAATACAAAAAAAGTGTTACATGCTTTCTCTAAAGAAACAATTAATCTCTGTGAAGGTCAATCATTAGATAAAATTTTTGAATCTAAAAATAGTATTTCAATAGATGACTATCTTAACATGATTGAATTAAAAACAGGTTCTTTACTTTCATTAAGTTGCAAGTTAGGAGGTATTTTAGGTGATATAACAGAAGATGAAATTAATAAATTAGGTAATTTTGGTAATTTCATTGGAAAGGCATTTCAAATTCAAGATGACATTTTAGAAATATATTCAGATTCATTAAATATGGGAAAAAGTTTGGGAAGTGATATTATTTTTTCAAAAAAGACTTTTTTAACATGTTTAGCAAATGAATTGAATTTTAAAAAATGGAACCTATTAAATAATCAGATTTATGATAAGGACTTAAATAATTATACATTACCTAAATTGAGAGAATTTTTTGATAAACATGGAATTAAAACGATAGCAGAAAACAAAATTAAAGATTTTCTAGACCAGGGTTTATCATGCATTGATTTTTTACCTAAAGATAAACAACTTTTTTTTAGTAATTACATTAAAATGATTTTAGAAAGGAAAAACTAATTAATGGATATCGAAAAAATTGATTCTTCAAATATGCTAAATCAAATCAAAAGTTTACCAAATCAAATAAAAGAATCAATTGAAATAATAAATGAATATAAATTTAAAATTAAAGATTTTAAAAATATAAATTCTGTTTTAATTGTTGGAATGGGTGGTTCAGCAATTGGTGGAGATATAGTTAATTCAATTATTTCTGATTGCTCTAAAATACCA
>Ga0066378_10000114_pt1 | contig 33166 bp, 29 predicted proteins | sample Knorr_S23_td_DCM_FD_70947 | JGI IMG/M metagenome (GOLD analysis project Ga0066378, IMG submission 70947) | Marine microbial communities from Southern Atlantic Ocean transect - Knorr_S23_td_DCM_ad_71m_LV_A | ecosystem: Environmental > Aquatic > Marine > Oceanic | place: Southern Atlantic ocean...
TCCACCAGCATTACTAAATGGTATTTGAATTAAGCTCAAAATGACATAGAATAAGCCCAAATTTTTAAGCTTTACATTAAAAAAAATTAGATTAATAATTGTATTAGGAAAATATGCACAGACAAATATAAGAAGAGAGTATACAGCCGCAGATGATCCAATTAAAGGTGAAAAAGAATTTTCAAAAGCTGGAAAAATATTATATGAAAATATAAATAACAACCCACCTGAAATAGCCCCGTAAAAATAAATTTCAAGAAATTTTTTATTATTTAAAAATGAAAGAAAATAATCTGATACTAAATAAAGAATCAACATATTCCAAAAAATGTGAAAAAAATCAATGTGGAAAAAGGAATAAGTTACTATAGTCCATGGACTACTAATAATTTGATCAAAATTTGGATGAAGATCAAAAAATTGAATAATATTAATTTGTTCAAGATTAAAGAGAAACAGAAATGTATTAGAAACTAATGGTAGTAAAAAAATTACAATATTGATAATTATAATTTTTTTAAAAACTGGCTGATTTATGAAATGCTTATATCCTAGTTCCATCTTTTATTATTGAACTGATTTTTTTTCCAATACCACATCATAACAAATCCAGTAATTGCTCCGCCAATATGGGCAAAATGAGCTATAGGCCCAACAGAATATGATGTAAAACCAAAAAATAGGTCAAATAAAATTAAAAGAGGCACTAGAAATTTTGCTTTTATTGGAATCGGGGGAAACAATAGCATTAATTGCACATTAGGAAAAAGCATGGCAAAGCCAACTAAGATTCCATATAAAGCACCAGATGCACCAACCATTACGGCTCTAAAAGATTGAATACTAGAATATAATCTTTCCTCTCCAACAGATTGAATTATTGAATTATTAAGTCTACCAGTTTCATAAAAAGAGTTTACATCTAGTTTAGTAAGGCCATTTTCTAACAAAATTTGACTAACTGCTATAACATCATAGTGATATACTAATGTTTGGATTAAAACAGCTCCTAATCCAGCAGACAAATAATAAAATATAAATTTCTGTTTACCCCACATCTGCTCTAAAGGAGTACCAAACATCCAGAGTCCAAACATATTGAATAGAATATGAGTGGTATCTCCATGCATAAACATGTGAGTTAATGGTTGCCACAAAATAAAGTCTGGATTTTTTGGGTAGTGCATAGCAAATAAGTCATACATAAAGTCACCCAAAACTTGTGAAGCAATATAAAATATGACATTGATTATAATTAAATGTTTTACTATTTCACTGATTCTACCCATTAAAAAATATTTTCAATATCGTTTTTACTCAAAGTAACAAATATTTGTTTATTATCAGGAGATAGATTTGGTTCCTTGCATGAAAAAAGTTGATTAACAATAAACTCCTGCTCATTTAAATTTAATTTTTTTCCTGATTTAATTGATGAGCTCTTTGAAAGTTTTCTTGCAAAAAAATCTGAATTACTCAAGCTATTTGATTCATCAAGATCATATTCATCATTTAAAATATTATCAATAATGTCCTCAATGGAATTCATTTTTAGCTGGTTAGGTATTGATAAAATCTTTAATTGGGTATCGTATAACTCATATTCAAATCCCAGAGATTTAAATTCAGAGTCGATTTTTTTAAATAGAACAGCTTGTTCCTTGGATAAACTATATTCATACGGAAATGCAAGCTTTTGTATATCTTCAGTACTATCAAACATAGATTTTAAAAAGCTTTCGTATAATATTCTTTGATGTGCCAGTTTTTGATTAATAATAATTAATGAGGAAGTGCTAGCACTAACTATATACTTATTAAAAATTTGAAAAATTTTAACAAATTTTTTGTCTTCAAGTTCAATATCAGATTCAATTTTTTTTTGAGATTTTTCAGAAAAAAGATTTTCAACTTTATCATCATTAAAAATTTGAAAGGGGTTAAAATCTGAGTCTATTTCAATGCTTGGTATTTTAGGATTAGTTTTTATTTGGGAATAAGATACATCCATTGAAGGGTCTTTATCAAAGTCTAATACTGGACTAACTTGATAGATACCAAGACAATGTTTTACTGCTGAATTGATTATTGAATAAAGATTTTGATCATCATCAAATTTTATCTCAGTTTTATTTGGATGGACATTTACATCGATTTTAGTTGGGTCTATATCTATAAATAAAAAATAACCGGGGTAATATCCATCTCTTAAAAGGCCATCAAATGATGAAGAAATAGAATGATTAATAAACTGACTTTTAATTGACCTATTGTTTACAAAAATATATTGATTTATTCTAGATTTTTTCGCAAAATCAGGTTTAAGAATAAACCCTTTAAGATTAGCTATCTGAGTATCTTCAGATATTGGTATAAGATTTTCACGAATTTTTTCTCCAAAGATTGATATAATTCTTTTCTTCAGTGACTCTTTTTTTAAGTAAAATATTTCTTCATCATTATTAATAAATGAGAATTCTATTTCATTATTTGATAGAGCAATGCTATTAAATACATTAATTATGTGCCTTAATTCAACAAAGTCTGACTTTAAAAAATTTCTTCGTGCTGGAACGTTATAAAAAAGATTTTGCACTTTTACAGAAGTACCTTTATTTCCAATTAGTTCTTTTTCAGTAATAACTTTACCACCATTAATTTCAATAAAATAGCCATCATTTTCATTTAATTTTGCAGAAGACATCTCAATCATTGAGACGGATGATATTGCAGCTAAGGCTTCGCCTCTGAATCCCATTGAATTAATTGAAAAAACATCATCGATTTTGTTGATTTTTGAGGTGGCATGCTTTATAAAAGATTTATACATGTCATTTCTTGACATACCTATACCGTCATCAATAACTTGAATTAAGTTTTTACCAGCATTTTTTATGATGATTTTAATCTTTGATGAGTTTGCATCAATTGAATTCTCCAAAAGTTCTTTAAGAACGGATGATGGTCTTTGAACTACTTCACCAGCAGCTATTTTATTAGAAACTTCAGGTGTTAAAATTTTAATTATATCAGGCATTAATTAACTTGGAAAATTGTTAGATCAAAATCAATGATATATAAAAATACCAAAATTAAAAAAACAATAACTAGGATTAACGTCATATTAACTCCTCTGTTTTTCCTATTTCGCATTTTATGTCTTTCATCTTTCCACTTTTGCCCAATGTCAATTGAATTATATGTATCTCTATATTTAGAAAATTTTGATTCAAAGCTTGTTGGAATACCTTCCTTGCCTTTAAAATATCTAGGTGTATAATTGAATCTTCTATGTTTATTTAATTTAAACAAGTAATTATTTATTTAGAGTTAATTAAAATCATTTTTAAAGCAGCTTCTGCTGAATCTTCACCTTTATTTCCATACTTACCTCCACTCCTATCTATAGATTGTTGAATATTATTGTCAGTTGTTACGCAGAGAATTATTGGAGTATCAGATAAAACATTTAAATCTTTAATTCCTTTGATTACAGCATCAGAAATAAAATCAAAATGTTTTGTCTCACCCTTTATTATACAACCTATAGATATTATTGCATCATAGTTTTTATTGATTAAGGTTTTAGTTCCAAAAATTAGTTCAAAACTACCAGGAACATGAATTTCATGTATATTTTTCTCAATTAAACCATGCATCATTAATTTATTCTTAACACCAATAAAAAGATTTTCAGTGATTTCACTGTGCCATTCTGATATAACACATGCGATTTTGATTTTCTCAGGATTACTAATTTTAAAAGATCTAGTTAAATTTTTACCAGCTTTCTTAGTAGACATTTTAGTTATTTAAATTTTCTATTCTCCCTAATTGAACATCAACTAAACTTGATTCATATGAATCTGGATAATCTTCCTTTATTCTATTTAAAAAATTAATTGAAGATTTATATTTTCCAATTTCTGACCCAATAAGTGCAGCTTTAAATAAATATTTTGGAGTTGTATATATATTCTCGTTATGTTTAAATGCTTTTTGATAATATTCAAAAGCTTCATCTGGTTGATTAAGTTCCGAAAAACAGTCACCAATAGTTCCAAGAGAGATTGATTGAAGAAGAATATCATTTGATTTAAACTTTTCTAAATAAATTATTGCATTGTCATACTCTTTAAGGTTTAAATAAGACATGCCAATGGAGTAATTAGCAAGATTCGCAGCCTTTGTTCCAGAATATTCATCAACAATATCCAAGAAACCGTACTTACCTTCTCCACCATTTAGTGCAAGTCTAAAAAGTGAATCTGATTCATTAGAGACAAGAGCCATCTCAAAAAAGTATTGAGCCTTATTTAGTTCACTTACAGCCTCTCTTTCTTTGGGCTCAGCAATTAATCTCTCATATCCTAGATATGATAAGACAGAGATAGATATTGCAGCAATAACTATAAAAATTTTATTTTGGTTTTTTAATATCCACTGTTCTGATTTATTTGCAGTTGAGTCTAGTGTATCAAATACTTCAGCTGTTTGGCTTTTATCTGATTTATTAGCATTGTTTGATCTGCTTTTTTTGTATCCTCTCCTATTAAATGTTGCCATAATAATTTTTTGAATCCCAAAATTAATGTTTTATTTTGAATACTTATTATGTTTTTAAACTCTCTAAAAATTGATAACTATAAAAATCTTGAAAAATTCAAGTTAACTTTTAATAAAAAAATTAATTGTTTTATTGGAAAAAACGGAATTGGCAAGACAAATATTGTCGATTCAATATATCATTTAGCTTTTACTAAAAGTTATTTTAATCCATCAACTTCTCAAAACGTTATGTCTGGATCTGATTATTTTTCTATAATTGGAGAATTTGATATTGATAAAAGAAGTGAAAGCATTCATTGTTACTATAAAATTGGAGAGAAAAAAGTATTAAAAAGAAATAGCAAATTGTACAAAAGGATTTCAGATCATATTGGATTGATAAATTTAATTATAATCTCTCCTCATGATAGAAACTTAATCACTGAGGGTAGTGAAATGAGAAGAAAATTTATTGATTCTGTTATTGGTCAGGTTGATAAGGTCTATCTGCAGAGAGTTATTGATTATAATAAGGTTATAACTCAAAGAAATTCTCTTTTAAAATATTTTTTTATTAATAGGAAGTTTGATAAGGATACCATTGAATCATACGATCAGCAATTAATATCTCTAGGAACTCCTATTTATAAAGAAAGATCTAAGTTTATGACTTCTTTCATTTCAATTTTTAAAAAGTATTATTCTGAAATAAGTTCTGAAAATGAATTAGTTGATATAAATTTTAAGAGTGACTTAAACTCTGGAAGTTTCTCTGAAGTTCTTAGTGAGAGTCTATCCAAGGATAGATTTTTACAATATACTTCAAAGGGAGTTCATAAAGATGACTTAATTTTTACTTTAGATGGTAATAAGATAAAAAATTTTGGGAGTCAAGGACAACAGAAATCTTTTCTAATTGCTTTAAAACTTGCACAATTTGATTATTACAGAACAAAATTTGGTAATTCACCTATAGTACTTCTTGATGATATCTTTGATAAATTAGATCAAGAAAGAGTAAGGCAGATTGTTCAAATTCTTGAAAAAAAAGATTTTAGTCAAATATTTATAACTGATACGCATATTGATAGAGTAAAAGATGCGTTATCCGAGTCAAAGAATAAAGAAGAAATATTTGATCTTGAAAAATTAAAATGTGATGACTAAAAGAGGTGAATTAAAAAATATTTCAAAAGTTATTGAAGAGGTGTTTTCTCAAAAACAAATTAGAATTGGTATCGATAACATAAAAGTTCAAGATGCTTGGAAAAAAACAATGGGTAAAAATATTCAAAAGTATACTTTCAAAGTTATTTATAAGAAAGGAATACTTCATGTTAAACTTAAGTCTTCAGTTCTAAGAGAAGAATTAACATATGAAAAGCTCAAAATAATTAAGCTTATTAATACAGAACTTGGAAAAGAGTATATAAAAGATCTAGTAATTAGCTAAAAATTTCATTAGTGTCAAAGTGAAAACTAATTTCGATATCTGCATTTTCATCACTGTCTGAACCATGAACAGCATTCTCTCCTTTGGATTTTGCATATTTTTTTCTAATTGTACCTTCTTCAGCCTCATTAGGGTCAGTAGATCCAATAAGCATTCTAAAAGCTTCTACTGCATTATCTTTCTCAAGAACAGCAGCTACTATTGGACCACGAGTCATGAAGCTTACCAAGTCATTAAAAAAAGGCTTACCAAAGTGGATTGAATAAAATTTTTCAGCTTCATCTCTTGACATCCTTTTAAATTTAAGAGCAATAATTTTGAATCCAGAAGATTCAATCATATTTAGTATTGGTAGCATGTTACCTTGCTCAATTGAGTCAGGCTTTAACATTGTAAATGTTCTATTTGAATTCATGCGGCAAATTTAACAATATCTATGGTTATTCAAAGTTTTAGAAATTACTTTATTTTATTTTTAATATAATATTATCTTAGCCAACTTATGAATGACAATATACTTAAAAGTGTTACTAAATTATTTTCTGAAAAAAGAAATATTATATTAATACCTCACAGTAGTCCAGATGCTGATGCACTGGGGAGTTGTTTGGCGCTATATCATTTTTTTAAATCAAAGAATGAAGTAAACATAATATCACCTAATGAGTATACTGAAATACTTAATTTTTTACCTGGATCAGAAAATGTTTTAAACTATGAAAGAGATAAAGAAAAATGTGAAAATATGATAGATAAAGGGGATGTTATTTTTACTCTAGATTTCAATAGCCTTGGCAGAGCAAGAAATTTATCAAGTTTGATATCAAAATCATCAGCTACAACTATCATGATTGACCATCACGAAAATCCAGATAATTATGCAGATATAACCATTTCAAATTCAAAAATGAGTTCAACTTGTGAAATGGTTTATGATTTTATTTGTTCAATTGACAAAAGTATAATTGATAATAAAATTGCAACATGTATTTACACTGGAATTGTCGCAGATACTGGGTCTTTTCGATTTCCATCTACGACCTCTAAAACTTTAAAGGTAGGTTCTGAGTTGATTAATCATGGAGTCAATGTTACTGAAATTTTTGAAAAACTTCATAATAATTTTCAGTTTGATAGGTTAAAGCTTTTAGGATCTACTATAAATAATTTCAAGAGAATTAGTGGACTGCCTGTTGTCTATACTTCAATAACAGATAATGACCAAAAAGTAAATAATTTTAAAAAAGGAGATAGTGAAGGCTTTGTTAACTTTGGACTAAGTGTAGCCGATATTTTATGTTCAGTTCTTTTTATCGAAAAAAAGGATGAAGGATTGATAAAAATATCATTTAGATCTAAAGGTGATTTTAAAGTTAATATATTTGCTTCTAAATACTTTAATGGTGGTGGACACGAACATGCATCTGGAGGAATTTCCAGATTAAGTTTAAAAGAAACTGAAAAGAAATTTATTAAGGATATTAAAAAATATATAAAAGAAAACTATGAATAAGAATTTTATACTCTTAATCTCAATACTAACTTTAAACTCATGTAATATGAATAATTATTCTGATTTATCGGACGGACTATATGCAGACCTTGAAACTTCAAAGGGCAATATAATTCTTGAACTATATTATGAACAAGCACCAACTACAGTATCAAATTTTGTTGCATTGGCTGAAGGAAATCATCCTGTCGTGGATGATCAACATGAAGGAAAACGTTATTACGATGGATTAAAGTTCCATAGAGTTATTGAAAATTTTATGATTCAAGGTGGAGATCCAACAGGAACAGGATCAGGTGGACCCGGATACCAATTTGATGATGAATTTAATGAAGAACTAAAACATAATGGTCCTGGCATATTATCCATGGCTAATGCAGGTCCTGGAACTAATGGTAGTCAATTTTTTATTACACATGTTGAAACACCATGGTTAGATGGTAAACATTCTATTTTTGGCAAAGTAAATTCTGGTCAAGATGTAGTTGATAAAGTTGAGCAAAATGACATTATTAAAAAAGTAAAAATAATTAGAATTGGAGAAGCAGCTAATAGTTTTAATGCTCCTGAGAATTTTGAAAATTACATTTCAAAGAAAAGTGAGGCTGATATATTAAGAGCTGAAGCTGAAAAGGAAACTCTCGAAAAGTTAACAGAAGGTATGAAAGAGACTGAAAGTGGTTTAAAATATATAATTTCAAAAAAAGGATCCGGACCAAATGCAAAAAAAGATGATTTATTGTCTGTTCATTATTCACTACAATTAGTTGATGGCTCAGAAATAGATTCATCATTTACACGTGGTGCTCCAATTGAATTTACATGTGGTGTTGGACAAGTTATTAAGGGATGGGATGAGGCTATGCAGCTTTTAAATAAAGGTTCTAAAGCAAGACTAGTAATACCTAGTGAACTTGGATATGGTTCAGTTGGTGCTGGGAATGGAGTTATACCACCTAATGCAACACTTATCTTTGATGTAGAGTTAGTTGATATTAAATAATTTAATTAATTGAAAATTAGGTCATTTCTTGCCATTGCATTAATACCTCAAATTTTAATTATTAATTTTTTAAAAAATAATCCCTCTTTAATTGATGATTATTATTTAAGATTCATTTATAATAATCTAACAAAAATAAATTCGTTTTTATTTTCAAAAGTTGAAATTCCAGTTGGAGAGATATTGTATATAATAATTATAGTATTATATATCTATTTATTTGTAAAAGTTATTTCTTTTAAACTTTCTGATTTTTTAAATCTTTTAGCATCTACATCTATATTGTATTTTCTATTCTACTTTCTCTGGGGCTTAAATTATTTCAAACCATCTATAATCGATAAACTTGACATAAAGTCCGAATATGAATTTCATGTTTTAGATGAAACAATTAATAAAGTAATATTTGAGATTAATAAAGAATCCTCTTTTTTAGACAAGGATTTTAATAAATCAGATATTCTTAAAATAATAAATCCTACTGATTCGAATATCAAGAAATCTATTATTCCGGACATATTTTTGTATCAAGGAGTTTCAGGTCATTATGTTCCTTTTACATCAGAGGCAATTTTTGTTGATAAGATCCCGCTAGTTGACATACCTGTTGTAATTCTTCATGAGCAGGCACATCAGAGCGGATATGCAGATGAAGGAGAAGCAAGCTTTGTAGCATTTAGAAGAGCAATAAATAACAAGGAACCATACATTAGGTATTCGGGCTATTTTTATGCACTAATTAATTTACTTAGTGAGATTTCAAACAAAAACTCAGATAAACTTGATGATTATATAACAAAACTAGATGAAAAAGTAATATCTGATATAAACAAAGCTCAGAATTTTTGGTCAAAATATTCTGATAGTTTTTTAGATAATGCTCAGAATTACATTTATGACATATTCCTAAAATCAAATAATCAAGAAACGGGAATTATGACATATGGAGAAGTTTCTCTATATATTATTCATTATTATCAAGAAGGTAAATTGTCAAGTTTTGTTGATTGATTTACTATATTAGTAAAAGATACTTTTGAAATTGAAAAAACCAAAATGAAAAAAATATATTTTTTATTAATTTTTTTAACTCTAAACTTACACAGTCAAGATTATTTTATTGTAAACGATGGTATTAAGACAAAAGATTACCAGTATAATGTTTTCAAAAATGCTAATATTTATACTGAGAATGGTATTATTAATAATGGAATTTTAATTGAAAAGGACGGAAGTATAATAGATTTAGGCTCTAAAATACCTATCCCAAAAAATAGTATAGTTTTTGATTTAGATGGAAAGTATATATACCCTTCTTTTATTGAGACTCATTCAGCATTTGGAGTAAAGAAACCCCAAAGAAGAAGTTCAGGAAGAAGCTCCCAGTATGAACCATCAAGAAGTGGTTATTATTGGAACGATCATATTATTAGTGATTACAACAGTATTAAGGATTACAATTACAGCCAAAAAGATGCAAAGGAATTAAGAGATATTGGATTTGGAGTTGTAAATACTCACAGAAACGATGGAGTTCATAGAGGAACAAGTTTTACTATTGGTTTGATTGACAATCAAAATGAATCCTATAGAATAATTTCAAAAAAAACTGCTGAACATTACTCCTTTTCTAAAAGTTTAACATCAAATCAATCCTATCCCTCATCCACTATGGGTGCAATTGCTTTAATTAGACAACTACATTATGATGCAGATTGGTATTCTCAAGGTTCATCAAAAACAAAAGATTTATCTCTTGAAGCATTAATTGAAAATAAAAAATTACCAAAGTTTTTTGATGCAAATGATAAATTAAATGTTTACAGAGCTGCTAAACTATCAAAAGAATTTGATCTCAACTTTGTAATTAAAGGATCTGGCAAGGAATACGAAAATGTAAGAGAATTAAAAAAATTCAATAATGTTTTAATCATTCCAGTAAATTTCCCTAAAGCATTTGATGTATCAAATACAAACCTTAATGAAAAACTAACAATTAATCAACTTAGATATTGGAATCAGGCTCCAACAAACTTAAGTGTATTAGAAAAAAATGGAATTAATTTTTCTATAACCTCATCTGACCTAAAGAACAAAAAAGAATTTCTAAAAAATATAAGAAAAGCTATCAAGAGTGGACTATCACAAAAAACTGCTCTTGATGCATTAACAATAATTCCAGCAAAGTCTTTAAACTTAAACAACAAAATTGGCAAATTAGATAAAGGATTCTTAGCAAATTTTTTAATTACTTCAGGTCCAATTTTTGATGATAAAACTGTTATAAATGAAAATTGGATTAAAGGGCAGAGACATATTGTTAAAAGTAACGATAATATAAATGTTGATGGTAATTATGTCTTTAACATAAATAATAGATCATATGAGGTCAAAATTTCAAACAGCTTATTAAGACCTAAAGCTACTGTGGAAAGAGACTCAATTGATATCAAGTCAAAAACTTCATTAGTCGATGATTGGCTTAGTGTTACTTTATTTGATAGTATTGACGGAAAATTATCTTTTGCCCAAATTTCCTCAAAAATTACATCAACAGATAATTTGAGCGGAAGAGGAATAAACTTTAACAATGAACCTTTTTTATTTAATATTTCAAAAAATGAAACTGAAAAGAAGATTCAATCTAAAAGAATAAATAAGGATAATTCAGATGTCCCTTTTGTGTCTGAAGTTACCTTCCCTAACGTTGGGTTTGGAATTAGTTCAATTCCTAAAAGCAAATCAATCCATTTTAAAAACGCTACCCTTTGGACTAACGAAGACCAGGGAATAATTGAAAATTCAGATATTATAATTGATAACGGGAAGATTATTAAAATTGGTAAGAATCTTAAAACACCCCCTAACTTTTCAGTTATTGACGCATCCAATAAACATATTACATCAGGTATAATTGATGAGCATTCACATATGGCTGCAACAAGTATAAATGAGGGTGGTCATAATTCTTCAGCAGAAGTATCAATTATGGACGTAATTAATCCAGATGATATAAGCATCTATAGAAATTTAGCTGGTGGAGTAACTACTGTTCAAATTCTCCATGGATCTGCTAATCCAATAGGCGGACAATCTGCTATAATAAAATTAAAATGGGGCTCTGAAATCGATGAAATGTTTTTCAAAGGAGCTGCCCCCTTTATAAAATTTGCTTTAGGTGAAAATGTTAAACAATCAAATTGGAACGGTTCTAGATTTCCACAGACAAGAATGGGAGTTGAACAAGTATTTGTTGATCATTTAGACAGAGCAAAGCATTATGGAGAAAAATGGGCTCAATACAATTCCCTCAACAATAGACAAAAAAGATTTGAAAATAAACCTCGATATGATGAGGAACTCGAAACACTCTTAGAAGTGATAGAAGGTAAAAGGTTTATTTCTAGTCACTCATATGTTCAAAGTGAAATAAATATGCTAATGAAAGTTGCTGAGAAGTTTGATTTTAGAATCAAAATTTTCACTCATATTTTGGAAGGATACAAAGTCGCTGATAAAATGGCTAAACATGGTGTAGGAGGATCAAGTTTCTCTGATTGGTGGGGCTACAAGTTTGAAGTAAATGATGCAATACCTTTTAATGCTTCAATAATGCATAACGCAGGTGTAACTGTTGCACTTAATTCAGATAACTCTGAACTTTCTAGAAGGTTAAACTTGGAAGCAGCCAAAGCATTTAAATATGGTAATATCTCTCAAGAGGAGGCTTGGAAGTTTGTGACACTTAACCCAGCTAAACTTCTCAATTTAGATGACAAGGTTGGAAGTCTTAAAGTTGGAAAAGATGCCGACATTGTAATTTGGGATGGTCATCCTATGTCACTTTATACCAAGGCAGAGCAAACATATATTGAAGGAGCATTATACTTTGATAAAAATGAACATAAGAAAAAACTAGTCAAAATCAAAGACGAAAAATCTGATCTTATAAAGCAAATGTTTGCAGAAAATACCCCAGGAGCAGATCTTAAATTTCCAAATCCATTACCCCAAATAGAAGTTGATTGTGACTACATTGAATTTTAAATTATGAAAAAAATTATACTATTTAATATTTTATTTTTTAATCTAATAATTTATTCACAACAGACACCTGCTCCTATTCAGGATAAATCAGTATTAATTTTTGGTGCAGTTGCTCATATTGGAAATGGTCAAACTATTGAAAATAGTGTTATTGGTTTTAATAATGGGACTATTGATTTAGTCGCTCAATCAGTTGGTAGTATTCTTACAGATTCTAACATTAAAAAATATGATACAATAATAGATGCAACAAGTTTTCACGTATATCCAGGAATTATTGCCCTAAATACTAATCTTGGACTCGTAGAAATTGATGCAGTTAGAGCATCCGTAGATGACGATGAAACTGGAACATATCTTCCTGAAATTCGATCCATTATAGCTTATAATGCAGAATCGAAAGCAGTTGAGAGTATGAGACCTAATGGAGTTCTTATTGCACAAATTGCTCCTAATGGGGGTATTATTTCTGGTAAATCATCAGTAGTTCAATTTGATGCATGGAACTGGGAAGATGCAGTAATAGAATATGATCAAGGAATTCATATAAATTGGCCAAGTCCATATACATATGGAAGATGGTGGCTCGGAGAAGATAGAGGATTAAAAGCAAACAATAATTATAGTAAGCAGGTTAAAGAATTAAAAAATTTTTTTGAGATATCAAAAGCAAATATGTTTAATGAAAATTCAATGAATCTCAAAAGTGTTGCTATGAAGCCAGTATTTGAGGGTCAAACAACAGTATACCTTTATGCTGACGATGAAAAGGAAATTGTTGACGGTATAACATTTTTGAAAGGCTATGGAATAGATAAAATTGTAATTGTTGGTGCTACAGAATCTGAAAGTCAACTTAATTTTATTAAGGAAAATAACATTGCAGTAGTTGTAAAACAACCTTACAGATTTCCCCAGTCAACTGATTCAGATCCAATGGAAACTTTTGAAATTGCAAAAAAAATGTTGGACCAAGGCATATTAGTTAGTATTGATCCTACTGGAACAGCCTCAGCTAGAGTTTCAATTCGTAATTTACCTTTCTATGCCGGTAGTTTTTCAAGTTATGGAATTGATAAAGAGATTGCACTATCGATGATTACTAAAAATCCTTCTGAAATACTTGGAATTGATGAGAATTATGGAACATTAGAGGTTGGGAAAAGTGCTACACTATTTGTATCTAAAGGGGATGCATTAGACATAATTTCAAATAATATCATCCATGCTTTTATAGATGGAAGAAAGATCAGCCTCGAGACACATCAAACTAGATTATGGAGAAGATATTCGAATAAATATTCAGATTCCCAATAATTATAATCACTTTCAATCCATAATTATTATTTGTAAATTTAAGTAAGCAAAATTTACAGGTGTTAGTTGAAAATAAAATATTACCAAAAAGTATCTCTAATCTTTATGAAGATTTAATTGATTGTAGCTATCAAAAAATCTCTTCAAAAGAAAAAAAGGTAATTTATCAATCACTTGTTATTGCCTATAATGGTCATGATGGACAAATCAGGAAATCAGGTGAACCATATATTCATCATCCTATTGAAGTTGCAAAAATAGTTGCAAAAGATATTGGGCTTGATTACATATCAATTGCTTCTGCTCTTCTTCATGATGTAGTTGAAGATACAGATGTTACTTTTAAAGATCTTAATGGAAGTGTTGGGTATGAAATTTCAAGAATTGTTAATGGTTTAACAAAAATTTCAACCTTAAAAAAGAATGAAGATTACTCAATTCAAGCTGAAAATTACAGAAGAATGCTCCTTACCCTTCATAAGGATATTAGAGTCATTTTAATAAAAACAGCTGACAGGTTACACAATATGAGAACAATTGATTTCCTTTCAAAGGTTAAACAAGATCAAATGGCATCAGAGTCATTGTATATATATGCCCCATTGGCTCATAGGGTTGGTTTATATAATATTAAGAATGAACTTGAAGACCTGAGCCTTAGAATACTAGAACCAAGAAAATATAATCTAATAAAAAATAAAATTGATAAAGAATTTGTAAATCAAGAAAAATATGTTGAGTCTTTTAAAAATCTTATTAATAATAGTCTTGATGATCAAAAAATTAAATACTCTATCATTGGAAGAAATAAGTCAATCTATTCCATTCATAATAAGATTCAAAAGAAGAATATCTCTTTCGATGAAGTCTATGATCGATTTGCTATAAGAATAATATACAAGTCAAAACCAAAAAATGAAAAATTTATAGCCTGGAAAATATATTCAATAATTACTGATCATTTTACTTCAAATCCAATAAGGCTTAGAGATTGGATCACACTTCCTAAAACAAATGGCTATGAAGCACTTCATCTTACAGTTGTTGGTCCTAAAAATAAATGGGTAGAAATTCAAATAAGGTCAGAAAGAATGAATGAAATTGCAGAGAAGGGTTATGCTGCTCATTATAGCTATAAACACAAGGAATCTAAGAAAAATGAAGTTGATCTTTGGTTGAATAAGTTACAGGAGGTTTTAACTCATGATAATGAACATGCTATAGATTTTGTTGAAGATTTTAAATTAAATTTTTATTCAAAAGAAATTTATGTCTTTACTCCCAATGGTGATTTAAAATCACTTAAAAGTGGATCAAGTGCACTAGATTTTGCATTTCATGTGCACACCGATATAGGAATTAAAACAAGAGGGGCTAGAGTTAATGGGAAACTTGTCCCACTTAGTCATACTTTGAAAAGTGGTGATCAAGTCGAAATTATTACATCTGAGAGTGTTAAACCAAATGTAAGCTGGTTAAGCTTTGTTGAAACTTCTAAAGCTAAGTCTAAAATAAAATCCTCTTTAAATGAAGAGAAAAAAAGGATATCATTAGATGGTAAGGAAATTCTTGAAAGGAAGCTAAAGCAACTAAAAATAAAACTTGATGACAAGGTCTCTGGACAGATGATGAAATTTTTTAAAATTAATGCAAGTAATGATCTCTTCTATAGAATTGGGAATGGATCAATTGATAATAAACAGATTAAAAACTTTGCAAATGACTATAATAGCTACATTGGATATATTAAAAGAAGAATTGCGTCTGGTAGAAAAAAAATTGACAAAATTTCTGAATCAGATAATTTTATCAAATTTGATAAATTAGTATTTGGGAAGGAAAAGGAAATGCTAAAGTATTCAATATCTAATTGCTGCAATCCTATTCCAGGTGATAAAGTTTTCGGATTTATATCAGTTAAAGATGGAATAAAAGTTCATAAACAGGATTGTCCTAATTCGATTTCACTAAGATCTAATTATGCTTATAGAATCATTTCAGCTAACTGGATAGACTCTGAGAATCACGAATTCAATGCTCAAATAGAATTAAGTGGAATTGATGATATTGGGCTGATAAATAATATTACTTCTTTAATATCTAATTCAATGAGTGTTAATATGAATAAAATATCTTTTGAAACTAATGATGGAACATTCTCAGGATTTGTAAGTGTAGAAGTAAAAAATAAAGTAATTTTGAATAAACTATTAAAGAAACTCAAATCAATAGAGGGTATTGAAAAAGTTTCAAGAAAATAAATTTACCATGAAATTGAAAAAGAAAGAAGCTAATGATGAAGTTGTGAATGTTTTTACAAAATTTTTAAGTCATCATAATCATAGAAAAACTCCGGAGAGATTTAGTATTCTTAATGAAATCTATTCGATAGATGGACATTTTGACATAGATTCACTATATGAGAAGATGAATAAAAAGAATTATCGAGTTAGTAGAGCAACTCTTTATAATACAATTGAACTTTTATTAGAATCAGGGCTTGTTCGAAAGCACCAATTTGGAGATTCTTTTTCTCAATATGAAAGATGCTACTTTAATAATCAACACGACCATATTATAATTACTGATACTGGTGAAGTAAAGGAGTTTTGCGATCCAAGAATTCAATCAATTAAAAAAGATATTGAGGAAATTTTTAATTTAGATATTCAGGATCATTCTTTATATTTATACGCTACAACCAAGAAAAAAAAATAAATATTTTATGTCGTTAGATCTTTTGTTGGGCCTTCAATGGGGTGATGAAGGGAAAGGAAAAATTGTTGACGCAATAACACCCCAGTACGACATAATAGCTAGATTTCAGGGAGGGCCAAATGCTGGACACACAATTGAATTTGATGGATATAAACACGTTTTACATACTATTCCATCGGGAATTTTTAATAAAGATTCAGTAAATGTAATAGGTAATGGAGTTGTAATTGACCCTGCAATTTTTTTAAAAGAAATCAATGGTTTAAAAAAGTTTAATATTGATTTACAGAGTAAATTACTAATTTCAAAAAGAGCTCATATTATACTTCCAACTCATAAAATTATAGATGCCTCATCTGAGGCTTCAAAAGGAAAGAAAAAGATTGGCTCAACACTTAAAGGAATAGGCCCAACCTACATGGATAAGACCGGTAGAAATGGAATTAGAGTTGGTGATATAGTTAATTCAAACTGGAAGAATAAATATCAAATTTTAAAGGAAAAACATCTTGATCTTATATCAAGTTTTAACCAAGATGTTGATTTAAGCCTTGATTTACTTGAAAATGAATTTTTTGAAGGAATTGAGTGTATTAAATCATTTAATATAATTGAAAGTGAAAACTATTTGAACGAGTCAATAAATAATGGTAAAAAAATTTTAGCAGAAGGGGCCCAGGGATCTTTATTAGATATTGATTTTGGGACATACCCATTTGTTACATCTTCTAATACAACTTCATCAGGTGCATGTTCTGGATTAGGTGTTCCTCCAAATAAAATTAAGAATATTAGAGGTATTTTTAAGGCTTATACCACCAGGGTAGGATCTGGGCCCTTCCCCACTGAATTATTTGATTCAACTGGAGAAAAAATCAGAGAAATAGGTCACGAGTATGGTGCGACTACTGGTAGGAACAGAAGATGTGGATGGTTAGACTTAGTTGCTTTAAAATATTCAATAGAAATTAACGGTGTAACTGAATTGAATATTATGAAATCGGATGTACTAAGTTCAATTGACAAGATTTATATCTGTACCTCTTATAACTTAAATGGAGAAGAAATTAATTTTTTTCCTTATGATATTACTTCAAATAAAATAACTCCTAATTATAAAGAATTTAATGGATGGGACGATGATATTACTCAAGTAAAAACTGAAAACGACCTTCCTGACGAACTTATAACCTACATCAATTTTATTGAGAATTTTGTTAATGTACCAATTAAATTAATTTCTGTTGGCCCTGATAGAAATCAAACAATAATACGAAATAGATGAAGTTCTTAAACAGTTTTTTAATCTTTCTATTAGCCGCTAATCTGGTTAACAGTCAAGAACAAAGAACTATTGAGATAATCCAAGCTGGAAAATCTGTAAGAAATTCTAAAGAATTCCCTGGTGCAAACATACTTCAGAGAGATGATAACTTAAGAGTAATTCTTTTTCATGATGGAGCCAGAATAGAGTCAGACCTTTCGTACTACTACTTTAATGAAAACTCTTTTACAGCAAACGGAAAGGTTAATTTTAATCAAGGAGACTCTTTATCACTGACTTCTGATTTTCTTGAGTATGATGGCAAATCAAAAAAAGCTTTTGCTTATGGAAATGTTATATTAACAAGACCTGATATGAGGCTTGAAACGGATACGCTATATTTAGACCGTATTAAAAATATTGCTTATTACAACTCAAAAGGAAAAATAATTGATAATGAGAATACTCTTAGAAGTAATTCTGGAACATATTATATGGGTCCCAAAAAATATATATTTAAGTCAAATGTGACTATTGATAATCCAGAATATAATGTAGATTCAGAAGAGTTAGAATATTATACAGAGTCCAATTACACATATTTTAATGATAAAACTTTAATTACTGGAATTGATTATTCTATATTATGTACAAATGGTTTCTATGATACATATAGTCAGAAAGGGTTCTTTAGAGAAAATGCAGTAATAAATTATGATGGAAAAATAATAAATGGTGACAGTATTTATTTTGAAAACGAAAAATCATATGCTTCAGCTACATATAATATAAAGATTAATGATACTGTAAATAATTCAATAATTACCGGTCATTATGGTGAGATTTTCAAAGAAAAAGATTCTGCAGTAATTACAAAAAATGCACTGGCTGTAAACATAATTAAAAATGATTCTCTTTATATACACTCAGATACAATTACAATTACAGGTCCTAATGAAAAGAAAATATTGAAAGGATACTATGATGTTAGAATTTTGAAATCAGATGTGAGAGGTCTATCCGACTCAATTCATTTTAACCAAGAAACGGGACTTATTAAATTATTAAAAAAACCTAGAAGCTCTAAGTATTTAAAAAGCTTAACTGATGAAGAGAAAAATGAGATAAACCCTATAATTTGGTTTGGAAAAAATCAAATCACTGGGGACAAAATATTTTTAAAGTCCAATATACAAACAGAAGAGCTTGACTCTCTTATTATTCGTGGTAATGTATTTATGAGTCAAAGAGATTCAATAGTTGATGACAGATTTAATCAAATAAAAGGGGAAAATCTTGATGGATTCTTTAATGACGGAAAGCTAGATAATGTATTTATAGTAAAAAATTCCACTCTATTATATTTTATGTATTCAGATGAGGGAGAATTTATAGGTTTGAATAATACACTAGCAAGTTCAATTTTAATTAGGTTTACTGAAAATGAAATATCAGAAGTTTCTTTTTACAGAAATCCAGATGGTAATGTTATTTCTGAAAATAAAATTATTATGAATGAAATGAAACTTCCAGGATTTATTTGGAGAGAAAGTGAAAAGCCAGAAACCATTGATGACCTCTTTAGTGAAGCTGATAAAGAAATTAATATTGTTGAAATAGATTAAATTAATATGTTAATTATTTTGTTGAAAATAATTTTTTTATAAAATAATTAAGGTCTCTGGGATAGTTAACTTAGAGAAAAAATATTTCTTGAGTAGTTTAAATGATTCAATATTAAGATTTGAGAATATGCTTAAGACAAATGCTGTCTTTTATTTTGACTCATCTGAATTTATTTTAATCTCCCATCATTATATCGACCAAGCTAATTATTCCCTTGCACAAAAGTCAATTAAAATGGGTCTTAATCAGCATCCAAATAATACAGATTTAATGCTTTTGAAATCTGAACTACTCATTTTTAATTCAAACTATGAGGATGCATACGAGATATTAAATTATCTTGAAGACATTGATCCTGAGAATCGAGAAGTATATCTCCAAAAAGCTACTATATATTCTAAAAATAACAACAGTGAAGAAGCTATTGAAATTTTAAAGAAAGCACTTCAGTTTATTGATGATAAGTTAGATATATGGAATATGATTGCTATGGAATTTCTTTTAATTGAAGACTTTAAGTCTGCAATACCATTTTTTAAAAAATGTCTTGAATATGACCAAGAAGACTATCAATCTTTATACAACTTAATTTTTTGTTTTGAGAATCTAGGAATGATTGAAGAATCTATATGTGAATTAAGTTCAGTTCTTGAGAAAAGACCCTATTCAAAGATTGCTTGGCATCAACTTGGTAAAATTTATAAAAAACAACATAAATTTAAAGAGAGTATATCAGCTTTTGATTTTGCTATTATATCTGATGATCAATTTGTTTCTGCATATATTGAAAAAGCAAAGGTTTTAGAAAAAGTTGGAAGATTAAATGAAGCTATAGATAATTTTAGGTTGTCAATTGAACTTAGTGAACCTAATTCACATATATATTTTAGAATTGCCAAGTGTTATAAAAAATTAAATAATATAAAATTATTCCTTGATTATATTAAAAAGTCTGTGAGAGAAGAACCTGGTAATGAAAAAGCATGGATATATTTGATTAAATATTATATAAATAAGAAGAACTATAGACAATCAAAATACTTATCCTATAAAGCACTTAATAATAATCATAATAGCATAAAGATCCTTGAATTAATTTCCATTATATACTACGAAACTCAATGCTATGAGAATTCTATTAAATTTTATAACCAAATATTAGATTTTAAAGAAAATATATCATGGAGAATTTGGAAAGGTTATATTAAATGTTTAATTGATGCAAAGAGATGGTCAGATCTACTTAAAGTATCCCTAAAAGCAAAAAAGCACTATCCAAATAAAGCGTTTATTGATTTTACAATCAGTGGTTGTTTACTAAAACATGGTAAACTCAATGAAGCTATTTACTTTTTCCAAAGTGGGAATAAAGTCTGTAGAGTTCCAAATAAGCTTATTGAATCATTTCCAGAATTTACTAAAAATAAGACTTTACTTGTCTAATTTTTTTTATATTAAAAAATGCTAAAAAATAACATATTTCTTTTTTTAAAAGGCCTTGCCATGGGTGCTGTAAATAAAATACCCGGTGTCTCAGGAGGAACAGTAGCATTTGTGACTGGTATATATGAAGACCTTCTTGACTCAATTAAAAGAATAAATTTTACTTCATTTAAAATATTATTTAATCAAGGATTTCAAGCATTTTATAAAGAAATAAATGGTAGATTTCTAACTATTGTTTTCTCTGGTGTGATAGCCAGTTTCTTCAGTGTATCACTTATACTAGATAGTCTTATTGAAAAATATGAATTATATGTTTTTGGATTATTTTTTGGAATGATTGTAGGATCATTTTATGTAATATATTATCAATTAGAGAAAATTAATGTAAAGACTTTGATTGGAATTACTATTGGTATAATTTCTGGTTTGTTAATTAGTTTTGCTGAGAATTATAATGTTGGGACTTCAGACCTGATTATATTTTTCTCTGGTGTAATCGCAATCTCTGGAATGATATTACCTGGATTATCTGGCTCATATTTGCTGTTATTAATGGGTAACTATACACTAATCATGGTTGATTCAGTCAATGCACTATACTTTACTCTTATTGAGTCATTATCATTTGATTTTACATTTGTTAATGATCCTGAAAGATTATATTTATTAAAAGTTTTAATATTATTTACGTTAGGATCTATTTTTGGTTTGGTTTTTCTTTCAAATGTTTTAAGCTCATTACTAAAAAACTATAAAACAATTACCATTTCAATCATAGTTGGATTCATTGCTGGCTCTTTAATTGGAGTATGGCCTTGGAAAAATGAAGATATGACTGGTAGTTTATCATTATTTATTCCAGATTTTTCAATTTCTCAAACTTGGATAACAATTTTTAATATTCTAATTGGTATTTTGTTTGTAGTTTTATTGGAAAGACTAGCTAATAGACATTGAAAGATAGAAGAAAATTTGGTTTAATAGGAAAAAACATTGAATATTCATTCTCAAGAAAATACTTTTTAGAAAAGTTCAATTCTGATACAAGCTTAACTGGATATAGTTATGAAAATTTTGATATAGAATCTATTAATCTTATAAATAGTTTTATTTCTGATAAAAAATTAGGTGGTCTAAATGTAACTATCCCATATAAAGAAAAGATTATACCTTATTTAGATGAATTATCAGATGAGGCTAAAGAAATTGGGGCTGTAAATACAATATGTTTTGAGAATAATAAAAGAATAGGTTATAATACTGATATATTTGGCTTTACTGAATCACTAAGAGTTAATTCAATTAATAATATTGACAACATGATCATTATGGGCACAGGAGGAGCAGCTAAAACCATAATTTTTTTCTGTAAGAAAAATAAAATTCCTTTTAATATAGTATCTAGAAAAAATTCAAAAGATTATTTATCATATAGAGAAATTGATCATAGTTTTTTTAGAGGAAATGTTTTAATTGTAAATTGTACACCTGTTGGTACATATCCTAACATCAATAAATGTCCTGATCTACCTTACAATTTAGTAGAAAAAGAAAATATTCTTTATGATTTGGTTTATAATCCATCTGAAACACTTTTTATTAAAAAAGGAAAAGAAATAGGCTGCAAGACTTTAAATGGATATGAAATGTTAAAATTTCAAGCTGAAATGTCCTGGAATCTTTGGACAAAATCTACTGAATAGGATTGCAATTTTTTTTTGTTAATTTTAGATTATAAATAACAGCAAATAAACTTAATGAAAGACTCGAATAAAAAATCGAAAAAGTCTTCATCGGATTCTGTAGATCCAGTAAAAAACACAATTCCTGAAATGCCTAAAGATAAAAGAACCAAGGCATACAAGGAATGGGTAAAAAAATATGGTGATCAGATTTTAGAATCTAATGATATTCCTGAAATGCCTAAAGATAAAAGAACGAAGGCATATAAGGAATGGGTGAAGCAGTATGGTGATCAAAAGTTACCCCCAAAAAATAAAAAAACTTCGTCTAAATCAGAAAAAAAGGTTACAAAAAAAATTGGTTCTAAAAAAGTTACATTATCTGATAATGTAAACCAATTTGAAGAATTAATTAATTCTAAAGAGTGGTTCACTAAAAGGAAGGAAATTGAAGAATTAAGGTCAGTTATAAATACTATTTTAAAAAAGAATGATTCTGATAAAATAGGAACTATTAAGTCTGATTTTTTTAAGACACTAAAGATATATTCTAGTAAAAAAAGAAAATATTTTAATGATTTAAATTCAAATCAAAAAGAAAATCTGATCAAGAGACAAGCTTTAATAGAAAGAATTAAGGATTTAATAGTTGTTGATGAAAGTCCAAATAAATTATACTCTAAGTTTAAGTTACTTAAAGAAGAGTGGCATAACACCGGTCAAGTTCCAATAACAGATAGGAATAATATATGGGAAACTTATAGACATCATGTAGGTAAGTTTTATGACTTTCTTCATCTAAATAGAGATCTAAGAGAACTAGACTTTAAGCATAATTATGAAGAAAAATTGAAAATAATTGAAAGGGCAGAACAATTAGACAAAGTTAGTGATATAATTAAGGCTTCTAGGGATCTTAATGATTTACATAGGCTATGGAAAAATGAGTTAGGCCCTGTGTCCAGAGAACATAGTGATGATTTATGGGCAAGATTTCAGGCTGCATCTCAAAAAATTCATTCAAAAAGACAAAAGTTTCAAAAAGATATTTCAACTATCCAGCAAGATAACTACCAAAAAAAGCAGAATGTAATTGTCAAGATGAAAGAATTAACTTCTAAATTGCCAAAAACTCACTCAGAGTGGCAAAACAAAATAAAAGAATTTGAGAAATTAAAGAGTGAATTTCAAAGTATTAAAAATCTGCAAAGGAATAAAAACAAAAAATCTTGGAATGATTTTAGATTAGCTACTAAAGAATTTAATACTGAGAAAAATAATTTTTATAAAAATCAGAAAAAAGAACTTAAAAAAAGTATTGATCAAAAAAAATCTCTAATTAATGAAGTAAAAGCTATTATTGAAAGTAATAAAATATCTGAAAACTCAAATAGAGTAAAATTAATACAAGAAGAATGGAAAAAAATTGGATATCTACCAAGAAAAATATCCAACTCACTTTGGAATGATTTTAAGCCATTGTTAAATAAGTTCTATGACATTCTTAAATCAGGGGTTGTCAATCTTGATGAAGCTGAACAAGAAGTTTATGATAGGAAATCTAAATTCATTGATAAACTAAAATTTTCAAAAAAGAAATATTCAGTAGATGACTTAAGGGAAAATTTTATTTCATCCATTCAAAGTTTTAATGAAATTGGTGAACTAAATTTGAATTCATCAACTATCCTCAATTTAAATTTAATGCGAAAAATTTCATCAATTGTTAAATCTTTAGATATTGATAATGTTGAAAAAGATAATTTAATTTTTGATTTTGAACTTGAATTATCTAAAACTGATTCTAAGGAAATTAACAAGAAAATTCAAACTATCAAGAGGAAGATTTCAGATCTTGAAGTTGAGTCTAATCAATTTCAGAATAACTTAGAATTTTTCTCAAGCTCAAGTAGTGAAAATCCATTATTTAAAAACGTTTCAACTAAAATTGAATCAATAGAAAAAAAGATTGAATTTTGGAGAGCAAAATTAAAAAAGATTGAAAAAGTCTAATCTTCTTTTTTGAAAAAACTCATTTTATATTTTACTTCGATATCTCCAATTGATATTAAGTTTAATTCTTCCTTAAGCTTTTTTCTTTCTTTGTATGAAAGTTTATCAGTGAATAAAATTCCTTGTAAGTGGTCATACTCGTGCTGAATTACTCTTGCTATTATACCCGAGCACTCCATTTCTTGTGATAATAAATTTTCATCAAAAAATTTGATTTTTAACCTACTCTTTCTTTTTACATTTTCTGAAATGTTTGGTATGCTCAAACAGCCTTCAGGATATGAAAAATTATTTCCTTTTTCTTTTGTAATTTTTGGATTAATAAAAACTTGTTTCATATTTATTAATTCATTTTCAAAAAAATTGTCTTCATCTTTAAAAAATGAAAAATCAGCAACAAAAATTGATTTAGAAATACCAATTTGTGGAGCTGCTATTCCAACTCCTTTTGCGTTATACATAGTATCCCACAAGTCTTTTATTAGAGATTTCAATTCGCCAGGTTCATCTATATTGATTTCTAAAGCTTTCTTCTTTAAAATTGGATCACCATATGCAAGTATAGGTCTTATCATTTGTGCATTTTAATTAAATAAGATTCAAGGATCAAAGATGCACTAATTTTATCTATTATTGATTTATCCATTCTAATTTTTTTCTTTGAATATAATTGATCTATAATTTTCTTTGAGATCTTTGATGTATATCTTTCATCAATTCTTTCAATAGTGATATCTGGTAAATATTTATTTAAAGATTTAATTAAATCAATAATATCTTTTTCTAAATCATGGACCGTATTATTGAGTTTTAGAGGTTTACCAATAATAATTTTTTCAATATTTTCTTTTCTTGACAAATCTTTTAAAAAATCTATAAGATTATTAGTCTCAATAGTCTCTAATGGAAAAGAAACTACTTTATCATAATCAGAAATTGATATTCCTGTTCTCTTTTTTCCAAAATCAATACCTATATATTTTGTATGTTGATTATTTAACAAGTTTCTAACTTTTTGAAAATTTTAATTAAAGATCTTTAGAATTAATTTCAATACTTTTACTGGTAAAATTATCAAAAATTGGATAAGGAAATAAAAAACGCTGTAATTGCACTAGAATCAGATGAAACTATTTTATACCCAACTGATACTGTTTGGGGTATTGGATGTAATGCACTATCAGATAATGCAGCAAAAAAGATATTTAAATTAAAAAAAAGAGATTACTCTAATGGATTAATCTGTTTAGCCTCAAGTTTTGAAATGATAAGTAAATATGCTGAGATAAATCAAATTGAAAAGCTTAATAAGATTTCAGATGACTCCCCTACCACATTTATATTTGATAATCCGAAAAACATTTCCAATTTTGTACTTGGAAATAATAGTTCTATTGCATTTAGAGTACCCAAAAATGATTTTTGTATTAGACTAATTAAAGCTTTTGGAAAACCTATTGTATCTACATCTGCTAATCTTTCTGGATTTAAGGTACCTTTAAATTTCAATGATATTAAATCTGAGATAAAAGAAAATGTTGGATATGTAGTCCAGCTTGATCAATTTAGAGATTGCAATGTATCCTCAAAAATCTTAAAGTATAACTATAATAATAATTGTTTTGACAGACTGAGATGAATTCTTTAAATAATGACATATTAAATTATTTGAAGGCAGACAATATCTTTGAGATTATTTCTGAAGCAGCGGATGAATTATCAGTAGAGACATACATTGTTGGAGGGTATGTAAGAGATATAATACTTAAAAGAGATCTAAATAAAGATGTTGATATAATGTGTGTTGGTTCAGGAATTGATTTGGCTAAAGCATTCCATAAAAAACTTAAACCAAATATTACACCTTCTAAAATTAATATCTATAAAAGGTATGGAACAGCAATGATTAGTCATAATAATTTTAAGATTGAATTTGTTGGTGCTAGAAAGGAATCTTACTCGAAAGACAGTAGGAATCCAAATACTAAACCAGGAAACTTTATGGATGACATGTTAAGAAGAGACTTTACAATTAATACACTTGCAATAAGACTCAATAAAGAAAATTTCGGAGAATTAGTTGATACTTTTGGAGGTGTCCAGGACATATCAAAAAAAAATATTGTGACACCCAATGAACCAAATAAAACCTTTTCAGATGATCCACTAAGAATGTTAAGGGCTGTTAGGTTTGCTTCTCAATTAAAATTTAATATTGATGAAAAGACTAAAAATTCAATTGAAAAAAACTCACAAAGACTAAAAATTCTGTCTCCTGAAAGGGTATCTGACGAAATTAATAAGATATTATTGACAGAAAGTCCTTCAATCGGATTTAAAAATTTAGAAAGCTTAAATCTGCTAAAATTTATAATACCAGAATTAATTGATCTAAAAGGAATTGAGGAAGTTGAAGGTCAAACACATAAAGATAATTTTTATCATACCCTTGAAGTATTAGATAATATATCTAAAAATACAGATAATCTCTGGTTAAGGTGGGCAGCACTTCTTCATGATATTGGAAAGGCTCCAACCAAAAAATTTGATAAAAAAATTGGATGGACGTTTCATGGTCATGAATATGTAGGATCTAAAATGGTCAAGAAAATATTTAAAAGGCTTAAGTTGCCATTAAATGAGACTCTTAAGTATGTTCAAAAAATAGTAATGATGAGTTCTAGACCAATAATAATTTCAGAAGATATAGTCACTGACTCTGCAGTGAGGAGACTAATTTATGATGCAGAGGACTCAATTGAAGATTTACTAACCCTTTGCGAAGCAGACATTACTACAAAGAATCTCAAAAAGTCTATTAAATACCAAAATAATTTTAAAGTTGTTAGAAAAAAAATTAAGGATGTAGAGGAAAGAGACAGTATAAGAAACTTTCAGCCTCCAGTGACAGGTGAAATCATAATGAATCATTATAAAATTGAGCCATGTAAAGAGATTGGAATTATTAAGGAAAAAATCAAGAATGCAATTTTAGATGGTGATATAAAAAATGATTTCGATGAAGCATTTAATTTAATGCTGGAAATCGGAAAATCAATGGGATTAGAAAAATGAATAGTCTACACAAGACCACAACTATATCAATAATTATTGTCTATCTAGTTATTTTAGCTGGAGGAATAGTTAGGATGACTGGTAGTGGAATGGGTTGCCCAGATTGGCCAAAATGTTTTGGATTTTTAATTCCGCCCACAGAGAGATCCCAATTAGATTGGAAATCAAATTTTGATTATAATAAAAACCAAATAATAATTATTGATGAAAAATTATTTTATGCTAACAATAGCTTTAAATCAAAAGATAAATTTGATTCATTTAATTGGAGTAAGTATACAAAACACGATTATTCAAAATTTAATGTATATCATACCTGGATTGAATATATAAACAGACTTATTGGTGCTATTGCAGGGTTATCCGTATTAATATTATTTTTTATTTCCTTAAAATTTATTAAAACAAAAAAATTAATTTCAGCATTATCATTTTTAGCTTTAATTGCAATTCTCTTTCAAGCTTGGTTAGGTAAAACTGTAGTTGATAGTAACCTTACCGCAAACACAATAACTGTTCATATGCTAATGGCTATAGTCCTCTTGTTCATACTATTCTCTATTCTAGCATTTTCAAATACTAAAAAACTTAGATTTAAAATATCAAAAAATATCTCATTATTAGTATTATTATCATTAGGACTTCTGCTTATTCAAATAATCACTGGAACAGAAGTTAGAAAATTCATTGACATCAAAATGGAATTTTTCAATTATATAGAAAAAGAGAAATGGATAGAAAATATTCCAAGTACATTTAGCTTTCACAGGAGTTTTTCTTGGTCAATTATTATTGTAAATAGTGTAATATATTTCAAAGCAATAAAAAGTGGGTTAAAATCAAGATTGATATATATAGTAAACTTTTTAATTTTTTTACAAATTATTTCTGGCATAATTATGTACTATTTTCATTTTCCATTTACATCACAACCAATACATTTATTAATTTCAGCATTAATTATTGGCATTCAATTTTATTTTTTACTATTGTACAACATTTCAAATAATGCAATTAAAATTTAGAATAATATTAAACGTTAAAGAGGATGTGTTGAGAGATATAGTAATAGACTCTGCTACTTCACTTTTGGAATTCAGTAATATAATTTCATCTGAATTTGGATTTGATTCATCTGAAATATCTACATTTCATAAAACAGATGATAACTGGGAACAACTTGAAGAAATTAAAATTTTTAAAATAGATGATAAAGACGAAATAATGGATAACATTCCTATTTCAAATTTTTTTATTTTAAAAAATGATAAACTTATTTTTATTTATGACTTTTTAAACTATTGGACATTTTTTATTGAACTTCATGAGGTTGGAGAGTTTATTAATGATGGTAGTAATTATATTGTTATTAATTCAGTCGGAGAAGTTCCCAAAGAGGCGCCCACCAATATATTCAATGTTAGTGATAAAATGAGTGAAACAGATTTTGATGATAATCAGATAGATTAATGAGCTTTTCACTAACATCAGACTTTAAACCAACTGGAGATCAACCTAATGCAATTAAAAGTATAACTGACTCATTCACTAATAATCAAAATCATGTAACTCTACAGGGAGTTACTGGATCAGGAAAAACTTTTACTGTAGCTAATGTTATTCAAGAATTAAAAAAACCAACACTTGTTTTAGCTCATAATAAAACTCTAGCAGCTCAATTATATTCGGAATTTCAAAATTTTTTTCCGAATAATGCTGTAGAATATTTTGTTTCATATTATGACTATTATCAACCAGAAGCATACATTCCTTCTTCAGGTCTATATATTGAAAAAGACTTATCAATTAATGAGCAAATTGAAAAATTCAGATTAAGCGCAACTTCCTCTTTACTCTCAGGAAGAGACGATATAATTGTAGTTGCTTCAGTATCCTGTATATATGGTATAGGAAACCCATCTGAATTCAAAAAACATGTTATTAGAATTGAAGTGAATCAAGAAATTCAAATTTCAAAACTATTATCATTATTTGTAAAAAGTCAATATTCTAGATCAATAAATGACCTAAATAGAGGAAGTTTCTCTGTTAAAGGTGATGTAGTGGATATATTTCCAAGTTATTCGGATATATTTTACAGAATTAATTTTTTTGGAGATAATATTGAAAGTATTGAATCAATTGACCCTTTATCAGGGAACAAAATTGAAGACTATAATAATTTGAGGATCTTCCCTGCTATGATTTTTGTCACTTCAGAATCAAGTATTAAATCTGCAATTAATAATATTGAATTTGATTTAGAAGAACAAGTAAAATATTTTGAAGAGATCGAAAGAGGTCTTGAAGCAAAGAGAATAAAAGAAAGAACAGATTTTGATCTAGAAATGATAAAAGAACTTGGATATTGCTCCGGTATTGAGAATTATTCGAGATACCTAGATGGAAGGAGTCCAGGGACTCGCCCCTTTTGTTTATTAGATTATTTTCCAGATGATTATTTAATGGTAATTGATGAAAGTCATGTTACGATTCCTCAGGTTCATGCGATGTATGGCGGAGACAGAAGTAGAAAAGAAAATTTAGTTGAATATGGTTTCCGACTTCCTGCAGCACTTGACAATAGACCATTAAAATTTGAGGAATTTGAAGATCTTCAAAATAATGTGTTGTATGTTAGCGCAACACCCGCAGATTATGAACTTAGAAAATCTGAAGGTCTTTATGTTGAACAAATAATTAGACCAACTGGTGTTCTAGATCCAATAATTGAGGTTAGAAAATCTGAAAATCAAATTGATGATTTAATTGAAGAGATTCTTAAAAGAGTTGAAAAAGACGAGAGAGTTCTTGTAACTACATTAACCAAAAGAATGGCAGAAGAATTGACTAAATATCTTCATAAGTCAAAAATTAGGGCTAATTATATTCACAGTGATATTGATACACTTGAAAGAGTAGAAATAATGCAAAATTTAAGGAAAGGAATATTTGATGTTTTAGTTGGTGTCAATTTATTGAGAGAAGGTCTTGATCTGCCTGAAGTATCACTTGTAGCAATTTTAGATGCAGATAAAGAAGGATTCCTAAGAAGCCATAGATCTTTGATTCAGACAGTAGGTAGAGCTGCAAGAAACATAAATGGAAAATCTATAATGTATGCAGATATAATAACTGACAGTATGAAAAAGACAATTGATGAAACTAAATATAGGAGAAAGAAACAACAGGAATTTAACAATGTAAATGATTTAGTTCCAAGACAGATGGAAAGATCATTTACAAATTCATTTGAACAAATTGGAGAGTCTGTTAGTACTAATTATGATGACTTTGAAGAAGAGATAAAAAAGTATCATACAGAAAACCAAATACAGGTCAAAATTAGAGAGTTAAGAAAAGAAATGGAAACAGTAGCTAAAAAACTTGATTTTCTTAAGGCTGCTGATCTTAGAGATAAAATTGAATATCTAAAGAAAAAAATTAAATAAAAAAAAGGTGTACAAATTGTACACCTTAATTTTGGATTATTAACTCTATTAGCTTATATCAATTACCCTATTAGGTTTTGTGATACTATCCTTTCTCTTTGGTAATTTAATTTTTAAAATTCCATTTTTATAGTTTGCTTTGATTTTATCAAGTTCTACTGATTCCGGAACTCTGAAAGACCTTTGAAAAGATGAATAATTAAATTCATATAATCTGATATTTTCATTTTGATCATATTCAGAATTGTTTGATGAAATCACTAAAATTTTATCATTTAATTCTATGGTAAAGTCATCTTTCTTCATTCCTGGCACTGCAAGATCGATTTCAAAAGAATCATTATTCTCAACAGAATTAACTGATGGTACAGAATGTCTTCTATTAAATAAGTTCATTCCAAAGTCATCATTAAAGAATTCATTCATTAATGATGGAAAAACGTTGTTGTTATTATATTTTACTATTCTCATAATTTATTTTTTTTTAATTAAACATTGAATCATAAATTCAGTAGATAATATTCAAATAGAATACCAAATAATAAAATATGTCAAAATGACGCAAAAAAATAATAAAATATGACTATATGTCAGTTTATGGCAGCTTGAACCTTTGTTGCCGCCTCATCAAAAGCAGTAGCTGATTGAACATTTAAACCAGAACTATCAATGATTTCCTTGGCCTTTGCAGAGTTGGTACCCTGAAGTCTAACAATAATCGGTATATTAATATTATCTAAATTCTGGCAAGCAGAAACAATACCCTCCGCTACTCTATCACACCTGACTATTCCACCAAATATATTTACCAAAATAGCCTTTACATTTGAGTCTTGAAGTATTAGCCTAAATGCCTTTTCAACCCTACTGGAATCTGCAGTCCCACCTACGTCAAGAAAGTTTGCAGGTTCACCACCGGCGAGCTTAATTAGATCCATAGTTGCCATTGCTAGCCCAGCACCATTTACCATACATCCTACATTCCCATCTAAGTCAACATAATTTAAACCATTCTCTCTTGCCTCAACTTCAACTGGATTTTCTTCATTTAAATCTCTTAAGGACTCATAATCTTTGTGCCTCCAGAGAGCATTTTCATCAATAGTAACTTTTGAATCCACAGCAATTATTTTATCATCTGAAGCTTTTAATACAGGATTTATCTCAAATAATGATGCATCAGATTTTACGTATGCGTTGTAAAGATTTGTAATAAATTTTGACATATTTTTAAAAGCTTGACCCTTTAAACCTAGATTGAAGGCAATTTTTCTTGATTGGAATGGAAGGATTCCAGTTCCAGGGTCAACCTCTTCATTAAAAATTAGCTCTGGAGTATTTTCAGCAACTGCCTCGATATCAACCCCCCCTTCAGTTGAGTAGACAATCATATTTTTAGATGATGATCTGTTAAGCAAAACAGATACATAGAATTCCTTTCTCTCAAACTCTCCATCATAATATACGTCTTCAGCAATAAGCACCTTTCTTACAAGCTTTCCATCTTTTGATGTTTGTGGGGTAACAAGCTGCATCCCAATTATTTCAGATGAAATTTTCTTTACTTCATCAATACTCTTTGCAATTTTAACACCTCCTCCTTTTCCTCTACCGCCTGCATGTATTTGCGCCTTTACTACAAATATTTTAGTACCCGTCTCTTCAGATAGCTTTTTTGCACATTTTACAGCTTCATCTACAGTACTTGCAACATAACCTTTTTGGATCTCAACATTAAAGTTTTTGAGTAGTTCTTTTCCTTGATATTCATGTAAATTCATGCGGACAAATATAGTTACAAAACTTAAGAAATTTGAATTATTTAAAATCAGATTTATATTTAAAGATTAATTCATTTATATGAATATTAAGAAACTCAAAAAAGCTGCCCAAAGTTATGGTACACCTTTGTATGTATATGATTTGTCAGTAATAGACAGGCAATTAGAAAAGCTTAAAGTAGCATTTAATAAAATAAATAATTATCAAATCCACTTTGCAGCTAAAGC
>Ga0066378_10000115_pt1 | contig 33091 bp, 35 predicted proteins | sample Knorr_S23_td_DCM_FD_70947 | JGI IMG/M metagenome (GOLD analysis project Ga0066378, IMG submission 70947) | Marine microbial communities from Southern Atlantic Ocean transect - Knorr_S23_td_DCM_ad_71m_LV_A | ecosystem: Environmental > Aquatic > Marine > Oceanic | place: Southern Atlantic ocean...
AAATAAACTGTAAAAAATAATTAATGGTAGACCAATAAATACACTTAAAAAAAATGAATTTTGATTTAAAAATAAAGAAAAGTATGCTCCAATCAAAAATAAAAATATTGAAAAAATCATTGCATTGAATGGTGATATTTCACCTTTTGGTATAGGTCTTTCTGGATTGTTTATTAAATCAGTTTTATAATCCAAACTATCGTTTATTACATTAGCCGCTCCTGTAAAAAATGATATAACCAATAAACCATACAAAAAAGTTTCATTATAAATTGTTGTTCCAATTGAAATTGAAATTAAAAGAAGAGTTAAGGAACTTATTAAAATATTAAATGGTCTTAATATTCTAAAATAAGGCAGTAAATATTTTATTAGTTTTGTGCTATTAATATTCTAGTATCTCCATTAAAATCATTAATTAATTTTATATTTTTCCAACCTCTTTTAAAAAATTTTTTTTTAATTTTAATTGAATGTTTTTGACCACCCAACTCTAAAATAATAGAACCATTTTTATTTAACCATTCTAAACCTTTAATTGAAAATTTTTCATAAAATATAGTTCCATTATCATAGTCAGTTAAAGCTGATTTTGGCTCAAAAAATCTAATATCTTTATCGAGTTGATTATATTCTTTTATACTTACATATGGGGGATTGCTAACTATCAAGTCAAAGTTTTTTTTTAATTTGTCTTTTAAAATATTAAAATGTAAAAATTTAATTTTTGAATTAACTTTATGTTTTATTGCATTTTTTTTTGCAATTTTTAAAGCATTTATGTTTGAGTCAATTGCAAGTATTGAAATGTTTTGATCAATTTTTTTAGCAATGCAAATACTAATTATTCCGCTCCCTGTACCAATATCTATTATATTTTTATAATTATATTTTTTGATTGAATCTATTGCAAAATCTACAATTCTTTCGGTTTCAATTCTTGGAATTAAAACGTTATTATCTAATAGAAAGTCAAGACCATAAAATTCTGTTTCTTTAATAATATATTGAACAGGTTCATGTTTAAGCAATCTTTTGATGTAATTATTAAAAAGTTGATTTTCTTTTTTGCTTAGTTTATAATCTTGGTAAAGGGATAAATTTTTTATTGGAGTTTTTAATATATTAGATATAATCCATTTAATTTTTAATTTGGATTCCTTGATCTTATTTTTTTCTAGTTTTTTTTCACCCTTTTCGATTAATTTTTTAAGAGGATTAATGTTGATTTCATCTGATTTAATTTTTATCAACTTAAGTTTGCCGTTTTTAATTCTTCAATTTGATCAGCAATTTTTAATTGTTTAATTAATTCATCAAGTTGACCATTCATTATTTCTTCAAGTTTGTAAAGTGTTAGATTAATTCTATGATCAGTAACTCTTCCTTGAGGAAAATTATATGTTCTAATTTTGGCACTTCTATCCCCAGTAGAAACCATATTTTTTCTCACTTTTGCTCTTTCTGATTGTTGCTTTTCTATTTCATTTGCTAACAATCTTGATCGTAATACTTTCATTGCAGCAACTCTATTTTTATGTTGTGATTTTTCATCTTGACAAGTTACAACTGTATCTGTAGGAATATGAGTTATTCTTATTGCAGATTCAGTTTTATTTACATGTTGTCCTCCAGCACCAGATGCCCGATATGTATCTATTCTTAAATCTTGAGGGTTAATTTCAACATCAACTTCATCAGCTTCTGGTAAAACAGCTACAGTAGCAGCAGATGTATGTACTCTACCATTTGACTCTGTTTGAGGGACTCTTTGAACCCGATGAACCCCACCTTCATATTTCAATATTCCAAATATTGAGTTCCCTTTAAAGGAACATATGATTTCTTTATATCCTCCATTACCAGTTGCATTTGCTTCAATTATATTATTTTCCCAATTATTTTGTTCAGCTAAGTAACTGTACATTCTATATAAATCTGCTGCAAATAGTGCTGCCTCCTCACCACCAGTACCAGCTCTTATTTCCATTATAGTATTTTTCTTATCTAGGGGATCTTTTGGAAGAAGTAATACTTTTATTTCTTCTTCTAATTTATTTGTTTTGGTTCGAAGAGAGTCAATTTCTTCAAGTGCAATTGATTTTAAATCTTCATCATTTTCTTTGATTATTTCTTCATATTCATTTAGTTCATTAATTGATTCAATGAATTTTTCACCTTTTTTTGCAATAGGTTTAAGTTCATGATGTTCTTTTGCAAGTTCATTATATTTTGTTGGGTTAGATGCAATTTCATTCTGGCCCAATAAAGCTGTCACTTCATCGTATCTTTGAATGATTTCTTTTAATTTATTTATCATATTTATAAAAGGTTTCTAGTAAATTTCAGAAACCTAAAAATATTTAATGATATTTATTTCTTGGCACCATATTTTTTCTTGAATTTTTCGATTCTTCCAGCAGTATCAATTAATTTTTGTTGTCCAGTAAAAAAAGGATGACATGAGGAGCAAATTTCTACATCTATATCCCCAACAGAACTTCTTATTTTAAACGAACTACCACAAGCACATTTTATAGTACTAATATCATATTTTGGATGAATTTTAGCTTTCATAATTACCTTTAATTTAAGTTTAATAAAGTTTTTTCTATTCTGTTTATACCTTCAAGAAAAATTTTCTCATCGGTGGCATAGGAAAGACGAATAAATCCTTCCATACCAAAACCTGCTCCAGCTACTGTAACAGTATTTGCTTTTTCTAAAATGTAATCACTCAATTTAAAAGAATCAGAAATTCTACCATTTAAATAATAGCTTATATCTGGAAATGCATAAAAAGCGCCTCCTGGAACTTGACAATTTATATTTGGAATTTTATTTAATCGATCTATCATAACTTTTCTTCTTTTTTTGAAGATTTTCTTCATATCATTTATTTCTTTTTGATTTCCAGTTAATGCTTCTATTGCAGCCTTTTGAGCAATTGAATTTGGACATGATGTAGCTTGACCTTGAATCTTACTCATTGCATTAATAATATTTTGCTCTCCTGCAGTATAACCAATTCTCCATCCTGTCATCGCATAAGTTTTTGACATGCTTTGTATTGTTATAACATTTGCATTTATTTTTTTTCTAGAATTGATCAATTCAGCACATTGATAATCAGTATCATATACCAATTTCTCATAACATTCATCAGATACAACAATCCAATTATTTTTTTTACAAATTTTTAAAATTTTTTCTATAATTTCATTATTCCAAACTGAACCAGTTGGATTTGACGGTGAATTAATCAAAACAGCTTTTGTATTATGTGAAGTTTTAGAATGAAAATCCTCCCAAATAGGTGAAAAATTATCATTTGGATTAGTTTCAACTGTTATAGGGTTACCATCAGCTAATCTTATAATATCAGGAAAAGAAACCCAAAACGGAGAAAAAATAATTACCTCATCATTTGGATTGAGAATAGCTTGAAATAAAGTGCTAAGTGAATGTTTTGCTCCACTTGATACAATTATTTGATCAGGATTATATTTTATTGAGTTGTCTCTAGAAAGTTTTTCGCAAATAGCATCTCTAATTTCAAATGTACCTTTTCCAGGAGTGTATTTAGTATGTCCCTCATCCATTGCTTTTAATGCGGCCGCGCGAATATTTTTTGGGGTATTAAAATCAGGTTCACCAACCCCAAGGTTGATTACATCAACTCCATTTCGTCGTAGTTCTGCTGCTTTTGCTGTCATTTCAAGCGTAAAAGAAGGCTGTATTTTTTCTACTCTTTTTGAAATCATATTATTTATTTAATGTGTTTTTGAGTGATATTTTGCTGAATTAAAATTAGGTTCATTTTTTTCCGATTTCTTCTTTTTTTTCTTATGTTTCTTTTTTCTCTTACTTGATGGTATATCATCTGGGCTAATCGATTTTGATTCCCAATTTTTTGGTAATTTTTCTGAAATTAATTTTTTTTCATCATCGTTTAAAAAATCACAAAATTCAGGATAATTAACATTTGAAGTTATAACCCCATATCCTTTTGTTATACCATTACCAATGCCAATTAAATTAGGTAAAATAATATTTGATTTAAAACCACCTTGAAAAGATCCTGTTTTCCCATCCTCCATTGGTTCAACATCTAATTTTTTTAAAGCTATTTCAACAAATATATTCTTTTTTAATTCAATTTTAAATTCTTTTGCTAAAAAAGCAATATTTTGACCTAATAATTTATTAAGAAACATTTCCTTTTCATTGTTTTTTATTGTTTGGAATTTTTTCATATTCATTTGATTTAAAGCAACCCATGGATTTAAAAATTTATAATAGAATAATTCACTTTTTTCAACAAAACTTTTTTTATATACCTTGTAATTTATATTATCAATGTTGAAGGTTATATTTCCAAAATTCATTTTTTCTAATTTCTCATTTAATTCTAATATAGGTTCTACTCCTTCTTTAATACCTATCAAAAAAATTTTTTCGTTAAGAATTTTAACCTGAATTCTAGGATATAGAAAATCAAACCTATATTTTCCGTTAATATGAGGAACAAATTTTTCTTTAGGAAGCTCCTTCATAAGCACACCTTTAACTTGGTATGAAGTTTTCCTTACAGGTTTATCTGTTGTAATACAACTTATAATTGTAGTAAATGATGACTTATTTATTTTCACGGTTTGGTAAAATGATTCGAATATCAATTATTCATTGCATCTAAAAATTCGTCATTATCCTTAGTTCTTTTCATTCTATCTAATAAAAACTCCATTGCTTCAACTGGAGTCATGTCATTTATAAATTTTCTCAAAATCCAAACCCTTGAAAGTTCTTTTTTCGATAATAATAAATCTTCTTTTCTGGTTCCAGATTTTACTAAGTCAAAAGCTGGGAAAAGTCTTCTATCACTTAATCTTCTATCAAGAACCAATTCCATATTTCCAGTTCCTTTGAATTCTTCAAAAATCACATCATCCATTCTACTGCCTGTATCAATAAGTGCAGTGGCAATTATTGTCAAAGAACCTTTTTCTTCTGTATTTCTAGCTGCGCCAAACAATCTTCTAGGTCTATGAAGAGCATTTGCATCAACTCCGCCCGAAAGAATTTTACCACTATGAGGAATTACAGCATTATGAGCTCTTCCTAGCCGCGTTATGCTATCAAGTAGAATCATAACATCATGACCATATTCTACCATTCTTTTAGCTTTTTCAAGTGCCATGTCAGCAACCTGAACATGTCTTTCAGGTGGTTCGTCAAATGTTGAGCTTACCACTTCTGCATCAACACTTCTTTGCATGTCAGTTACTTCTTCTGGTCTTTCAGCAATAAGTAAAACAATAATTTTAATCTCCGGATGTGTTTCAATTGCAGCATTAGCAATTTTTTGTAACAAAACAGTTTTACCAGTTTTTGGTTGAGCTACAATTAATCCACGTTGGCCTTTTCCTATAGGTGCCATTAAATCTAAAGTTCTCATTGAAAAATCTTTTGAGTTTTTTCCTAAATCAACTCGTTTTTCAGGATAAAGAGGTGTGAGATTGTCAAATAAAATAGTGTTTTTTACTTTTTCAGGTGCTTCATTATTTACTGTTTCTACTTTTAAAAGAGCATAAAATCTTTCATTATCTTTTGGAGGTCTTATTTGTCCAGCTACTTGATGACCAGTTTTTAAATTAAATCTTTTAATCTGTGAGGGAGAAACGTAAATATCATCTGGGCCAGGTAAATAATTATAATCTTGAGATCTTAAAAAACCATACCCTTCTTGCATTACCTCTAGAACACCAGATGCAAATAGTTTACCTTCTTTTTCTGCACTAGTTTCAAGAATTTTCATTATTAATTCTTGTTTTTTCAAACCAGAATAACTTGGCACTTCCATTTCTTGTGCAAGTTTGGTTAAGTCTTTTATTTTTAATCCCTGTAGTTGGGTTACATCCATAATTATAATTAGTTAATATTATTGGAAAATTTTTAATCAGTGATTGAATAAACTAAAATAACTGTCTCTACATAATTTATAATTAAATTTTCCCTTTTTCAAAGGGAAAATTAAAATAAGTGAAAACTTGTTCAGCAATGTAATGACTTCCAAAAATAAGCCATAACGTATTAGAATCATTTTTCAAGTTATTAAAAAATTTTTTTATCGATTTTGTGGTCGATATTTTTAATTTCGTAGCATAGAATATCTTTTTTAAATAGTTTTGACTATAAAAATCATTTTCATTTGGAGGAAATAACAAAATCAATTGGTCAAAATTTTTATCAATTATTTTAATAATTTCTGTTAATTTTTTTGTTTTTTTTATTGTTATTATTCCATTTATAGTTTTGTTTGGAAACTTGTCTTTTATGGTTTTTATTGTATTTTTTATACTATTTTCATTGTGTCCAACATCATAAAAAACTTTTGGATTATTTGATAACTTTTGAAATCTTCCAGGCCATTTAGTACTATGCAATCCCTTAACAATTTTTTTATTTTCAATCGATTTGTCATATTCTAATATTGTTGCAATAGCAGTTTGAGCATTTAAAAGTTGATGTTGACCTAAAAAAGGAATTTTAATCTTTAAATCATTTATATCAAAAGAAGTATAAAGATTTTTTGATTGAATATTTTCTATGGGATAAATTTTAGAAGAATCGATTAGTTTGGATTTTTTTTTTAAACATTCTTCTTTAATAATTGTTTTTATTTTATTTGTTTGGTTTTGAATTACAACTGGAATTTGTTTTTTAATAATACCACATTTTTCTTTTGTAATAGACTCTATTGAATTGCCTAAGATACCTATATGATCATAATCGATTTTTGTGATTACAGAAATTTTAGGTGTTATTACATTAGTTGAATCTAATCTTCCCCCTAAACCTGTTTCAATAATTCCAATATCGATTTTTTCTTTAAAAAAATAATCAAACATTAAAGCTGTGGTTGTTTCAAAAAACGTTGAGCCTAATTTTTTTATATCTTTATGGTGTTCTTTAATAAAACTATTAATCTTTTGGTTTGGAATTGAGACACCATTAATTCTAATTCTCTCATTAAAATTAATTAAATGAGGTGATGTGTATAATCCTACCTTTAAATTATTTTCTCTAAGAATGCTTGCAATGAATGATGAAGTTGATCCTTTTCCGTTTGTACCAGCAACATGTATAAAATTTATTCTTTTATGAGGATTCCCACATTTTTTTAAAAGAGCGCTAGTTCTATGCAGACCTACTTTAATACCAAATCGATTTAGAGAAAATAAAAAGTCGTTATTTTTTTCTTTCAATTAGTTAATTATTTTGTTGAATTAATTTTCACTAGTAAGTGTTTTTTCATACTTATCTTTAAATTTTATTATACCATTGAAAGTTGCTTCGGCTATGCTTTGTCTGTAACCTGGTTTTCTCAATTGTTTCTCTTCCAATGGGTTTGATAAAAAACCTACTTCTAATAATGCGTGGGGCATTGATGCTCCAATTAAAACATAAAAACCTGCTTGTTTAACACCTCTATCAGGAGATGGAATGCTTTTTCTGAGGTTGTTTTGAATCATACCAGCAAAATCTTCGCTTTCTTTCATAAATGAATTTTGCATTAAGGATGCAATTATAAAATTATCCTCGATTAAATTTTCATATCTGGATTCTTCTTCTTCGAGCTTTATAGCATTATTTTCTCTTTCAGCAACTTGGACAGCATCTTGAGTTTTTCCAGGCCTTAATATATAAGTTTCAAATCCTTTTACTCTTCTATTTTCATTTGCATTAGCATGAATGCTAACAAATAATTTTCCACCTGATTCATTAGCAATTTGAGTTCTTTTCCAAAGTGGTACAAATACATCTTCATCTCTAGTATAAATTACTTTAATGTTAGTATTTTTTTCAATTAACTTACCTAATCTCTTTGAAATATCTAAGTTTACAAATTTTTCTCTTAAGCCATATTTACCTGTAGCTCCGGGATCTTTTCCGCCATGACCTGGATCTATAACAATTGTATCAATAAACCAGGAATTTCTTATTTTGTCAATTTTTTCAGCTGACATGCTTAATGGGTTTCTTAAACTTAATACTATTTCAGAGGGTTCATTATTTTGATAGATTTCAAAATTTTCAATATCATTGATTAATTGAAATGCAATTTGAACAGATGTTGGATTTTGATCTATAGACAAACTTCTAATTGAACCACCCAAGTTAGATTTTTTAATATTTAATGAATCAGCAATTCCACCTGAAATTGTTAGGTAAAACCATTTGTTTGAGGAAGACCATCCTGTAATTGAATTAGTATCAAACTTTTGAGTTGTGCCAAGTCTAATTAAGGTGCCATTTGCTTTTTCTTCAATAGCTAAGTTTTCAATGTTGTGTGAAACCAAATCAATAACTATATCATTTGTATTTTGGTTGTATAAAATTCCTGGTTCAACATTTTCTTTGATGATAAATAAAAATGATTCTAATGGTAAATACATATCAATTCCATCAGAAATAGCGAATGAATTCATTTGAAACACATTTTCATTTATTACAATAAAACTACTTTGATTAGATATTTTTATTCTATGACCACCTAGATATATTACAATTTTACCTCTTGGAATATTTTTAAAAATTCCAGCATCTAATATTCTAATTAAATCAGTTGAAGAAATATAAGAGTGATTTCCATTTTTAAATGATTTTACCGTTTCAACTCTATTTGGGTCACTAAGAAATTTTACATCTATCACTCCTCCAAATAAAAAAGAGTTGAAGAAAATTATTTTAATTAAAATTAATATTTTATAATTCATTTTTTTGCATTGTTTTAAGTTTAAATTAAACATATTTTAAAATTTGAATATTATTATATTTATTAATGTAAAGGTAAATATACTATTAATATAATCAATGTTAAAATTTAATATTTAATGAACATAAATAATATAAATGAATTAGAAAATTATTTTGAACAGAATCCAAGTTCCAATTTATTTCCAATCCTGTCCGAGTATTATTTATTAAGTAAAAACATTGAAAAAGCTGAAAAAATCTGTAACAAGGGTCTTAAATTCAATCCAAATTCACTTGATGGCTTATATACTTTATCAAGAATTTTAACCTTAAAAAAAGAATATCTTGCTTCAGAAAAAATATTAAAAAAAATAATCAAACAAGATCCAAATTTTTTTAATGCTTATATTGTACTTTCTCAAATATATTGGATTCAAAATGAAATTTTCAAATTAAAAAAAATATTAAAACAGTTATTAGTTTTTAATACAAAAAATATTTATGCCATAGAAGGTCTAAAAAAAATATCAAAATTGACTCTAAATAAACAAAAGAAATTCACTAAAAATAAAGTCAAGGAAAGTTTTTCTAAAACTAGCTCAAATATTAAGTTTATTAACGATAAAAATATCAATAGTATACCAATAACAAAAAATATAGCTACTTTTACAATGGTTGAAATTTTTAAAAGTCAAAAATTATATAAAGAGGCTTTGGGTGTTTTGTCAGTAATGAAAACAAAGAAAAACTCAGATGTAAAAGAAATAAAGATAAAACAAACTGAATTAATTGAATTGTTAAAAAATCTCAATAATAATAAATGAATTTTTTTAAAAAAAGAGTAGATAAAATAAAATTATCGTTAATTCAAAATAATCTTGATGGAATAATTACAAATAATTTAAAAAATATTAGATACATGACAGGTTTTTCGGGTTCTTCAGCCACCTGTATTATAATTGACGAAAAAGAATATTTCATATCAGATGGAAGATATAAGCTACAATCAAAAGTTGAAGTTAAAAATATGGATAAAATCATTGATAATGAAACACATGTCAATATAATTAAAAAACATAAATTGATTAAAAAAAAAATAAAATTAGGGTTTGAATCTAATAATATATCACATAGTGAGTTACAAGAGCTAAAATTAATTTTTCCAGATGTTCATTGGGTGCCAACAAAAAATATAATACAGAATATAAGAAAAACAAAAGATGAACAAGAAATCGAACACATTCGCAATGCTGTTGAAATTACAGATGAAGTTTTTGATCAAATTGTTCCTGATATAAGAATAGGATTAAGTGAAATAGAAATTTCAGCCAAGATATCCTTTGCGTTAAAAATTTTGGGAGCTGATGAAGATGCCTTTAGACCAATTGTTGCAGGAGGTCCAAATTCTGCTCTTCCACATGCTTTTCCCACATCACGAAAATTGCAAAAAGGGGATTTTTTAATATTAGATTTTGGAGCAAAATATAAGGGTTATCATGCAGATATGACTAGAACTATAGTAATTAAAGAATGTGATGAAAAGCAAAAAGAAATCTATAATATTGTATATAAATCGCAAGGATTAGGAGCTGAAAGTGTTGTTGATAATCAAAAATGTAAACATGTAGATGGTGTTTCCAGAGATCATATCAATGATTTAGGCTATGGAGACAATTTTATTCATAATACTGGCCATGGATTAGGACTTGAAATACATGAAGACCCAAGATTTTCTCAATTTAGTGAAGATAAAATTTATGAAAACTATGTAATGACTGTTGAGCCAGGAATATATATTCCAAACTTTGGTGGTGTAAGAATTGAAGATGATATAATCGTAAAAAAAATAAATTCTGAAATTTTGAATAAAAGTACTAAAGAGTTAATAATCACAGATTGAAACAAATTTTTTATTTTTGCGTTTTTTTTATATTATTAAACAACAATGTTTTTACACAAAAAAATTTTTTTTTGAAAAAAGTTGTGTACTTTGATCAAAATATTCATAACTATTTTAATTCCAAAAAATATCTTTCAAGTAAACATTCAAAATTTTTAGATAATTATGGCAAAATTTACATATATCCAATTGTCTTATTTTCTGAAATGAAGTTAAATAAAAACCAAAAGCTATTATTAAATCCACTTATATTAACAATTTCAACAACATATGTTTTAAAATATGCTACAAGAAGAGAGAGGCCAAATAAAAAAAATAAAATGTCTTTTCCTTCAGGGCATACCTCCGGTAGTTTTGTTTCAGCTTGGATTTTAAATAATCATCATGGTTTAAATATTGGTTTACCATCTTTAATTATAGCCACTTTTGTAGGTTTACAAAGAATTGAAAGTAATAATCACTGGCTAAGTGATGTAATAGTAGGCGCAATAATTGGCTCAATATATGGAATGAAAAAAAATAATTAAATTCATTTATATATATATTTAAATGTTGTATAATACAACTATGAATATGGGTGAAATTTTAAATGAATTATTTTTTTCTTTGAATTTTTTTCACAGAAAAATTATCTGCAATGATAAGAATGATTCTCTTGCACAATGTCTTGCTATTTTATCAATTCCAAAAAATGGTGTTCAAATGAGGATCGTTACAAAAAAGTTAGGTATTGATAAAAGCACATTAACAAGAATAATTGAAAACCTAGAAAAGCTTGATTTAGTATTTAGAAAAAAAAATAAAAAGGATAGAAGATCAGTAAAAATTTATCTTACTGAACAAGGACTCTATCAATCAGAAAAATATAGATTAAGACTAGAAATTTTAGGAAAACAAATATTGAGCAATAATATTCAAAATAAAAAAGAATTAAAAAGCACTTTGGAAAATTTTTTGTGGGAGTTATGGAAATATAACTTAAAAATATAGTTGTATAATACAATTAAAAATATTGAATTCTCTAGAAATTTACTTTCTTGGTTTAGCAAAAACAAAAGACAGCTTCCTTGGAGAAAAACAAAAGACCCATATAAAATCTGGCTTTCAGAAGTCATGCTGCAACAAACTCAAGTAGAAACAGTAATTCCTTATTACATTAAATGGATTGATAGATTCCCATCTATTCAGCATGTAGCTAACTCAAAATCTGATTCAATTTTAAAATATTGGGAAGGATTAGGTTATTATCAAAGATGTATAAATTTTCGTAAATCATGTCAAATTATTGTTAGTGAAAGAAACGGAGAATTTCCAAATGAATTAGAAGAATTTTTAAAACTTCCTGGAGTTGGAATTTATACAGCATCAGCTGTATTATCAATTTCATACAATTATCCAATACCCTTAATTGATGCTAATGTTAATAGAGTAATAAGCAGGTTTTTAGCTAAAGATAATATTATAACAGCACAAAAAAACCTTTTTCTTTCTTTTTTAAAAAAAATAATATCCAAAAAAAAACCTGGAAATTTTAATGAAGCTTTGATGGAGCTTGGCAGCCAAATATGTAAAAATATAAATCCATTATGTAATAATTGTCCAATAAGTTATGATTGTAAATCAAATCAAATGGGAATTCAAAATCTTTTTCCAAAAAAAATAAAAAAGAAAAAGAAACAATTGGTTAAAGTTGTAACAGGAATTATTTGGAAAAAAGAAAAGTTTTATATACAAAAAAGATTTAATAAAAAACATTTATCCAATCTTTGGGAATTTCCAGGTACTAAATTAAAAAACAATGAAAGTTTAATAGGTGCATTAAAAAGAGGAGTTATGAAAGATATTGGATCAAATATTATAATCAAAAATAAAATAAAAACAATTAAACATGATTATAGTAGTTTTTCAATTGAATTAACATTATTTAATTGTATCATAGATGGAATCATTAGTAATAATAATAGTAATTATAATTTTATCAGACCATCAGAAATAAATTTATATGCATTTCCAAAAGCAAATCATAAGCTTTTTGATTACATTGAAAAAAATGGATGGAAGAAATTAATAAAGGATTTTTAGATGTTAGATTTTGTTTATTTGTTAGTAATTATTGTATTGTTGGCTTTTTTTCTGATAGTTATAAAAATATTTGGATCAAGTGAAAAAAAAGATAAATCAATTACTTATAATAATTCTGATTTGACTAGTTTACATATTCTATATTCAATAATATTATATCCTTTTTGGTTTATAATATTTGTTTTTACATGTTTGACATTTTTACCAATTGTAATGTTATCAAAAGCAAAATCTATTTCACCAATTGTTAGGTTTTATGGAAGATTATTATTATTTGGATTTGGAATTATATTAAAGATACAAGGAAAAGAAAAATTAAAAAGAAAAAAACCATATCTTTTATTATTTAATCATAGTTCAATTATAGATATTTTTATTTTACCAACAATAACCTTTAGGCAAGTAACAGCATTGGCGGCATCATATCAATTTAAACTTCCAATTTGGGGTCCTATAATTAGGAAATACGGAATTATTCCTGTGGAAAGAAAAAATAAATCTTCAGCTATAGAATCAGTAAAATATGCTCAGAAAAAATTAAAAGAAGGTATATCAGTTTTTATATCACCAGAGGGTACTAGAACTACATCAGGTAAATTAAATTCATTTAAAAAAGGTCCATTTCATTTAGCAAAAGGTTCAAATGCAGATATATTAATTGTTGTATTTAAAGGAGCATTTTTAGCTAAAAGAAAAACAGATTGGAGAATTAAACCAGGTACTGTAGATGTTGTAGTTGGAGATTTTATTTATTTTGAAGATTATAAAAATTTAAGTATTAGTGAATTGCAAAAAAATTGTTGGGAAAAAATGAATGATTTGTTAGAAAATTAACTTATATGAATAATTTTTATTTATTTTTACATTTCTTTTTCGGAGCCTTTTTAGTTTCAAGTTCAATATATCTTAATTATCGTATATATATTCTTAAAAAAAATGATAATTTTAAAGAGAATATTAAAAAAATTAGTACTTTTTCAGATAAAACTGAAATTTTATTTATATTCTTTCTTCCAATGTTATCAATTTTACATTTGACAACAAATCAGTATTTGTTAAGTAACTTGAGTTTATACGTTAAGTTCACTTTATACTTTTTTTTAGTATTTGTCTTAATGAGATCAAGGTTTATTTTAAAAAACAATATTTTAAATGAAGATATTTTAAGAAAACGTGAAATTGCTTATAAAAAATTTTTTTTTCTAAGACAGTTATACTTACTTATTTTATTTATAACTTTTTTTTATACACCAGTAAATAATGGTTTAATAAAAACATTAATTTTTTTTTCAATGATTAAAATCTAATCTCTTCAACAGTTTTTTTAACAGTTTTAACAGTTTTCTCTAAAGCTTTTTGTTCAGCTGTATTAAGTTTTACTTCAATTATTTTTTCAACGCCATCTTTACCTATGACAGTAGGTACTCCAATAAATAGATCATTGATACCGTATTCACCCTCGCATAATGCCGCAGAAGGAATAACACGTTTTTTATCTTTAATATTAGCTTCTATCATTTCAACAATAGAACTAGCCGGACTAAAGAAAGCACTACCGTTTCCATATAATTGAACTAATTCTGTTCCAGCGTGTTGAACTCTCATGACAATTTTATCAATTTGATCAGAATTAAGTATATCTAATAATGGTACACCACCGATTGATGCTGAACTAATCAAAGGAATCATTGTAGGTCCGTGTCCACCTAAAACAATACATGCTACATCTTGAACAGATAAACCTGTCTCCATAGCAATAAAAGCTTTAAATCTAGCATTGTCAAGAGCACCTGCCATTCCAACAACCTTATTTTTTGGAAGACCACTAATTTTATGAAAAGCATATACAATAGCATCTAATGGGTTTGAGACAACAATTACAAAAGCATTGGGAGAATATTTTTTTACATTAATAGCTATTTCAGAAATAATATTAATATTTATCTCTAACAAGTCTTCTCTTGACATACCAGGTTTTCTTGGTACTCCAGCAGTAATAGCTACTACATCAGCATTTTTAATATCTGAAAGTTTTGATGAACCTGTAATGTTTACATCATATCCATCATGAGGATTTGATTCTAATATATCTAAAGCTTTCCCTTTAACCATTCCTTCAGCTTTTGGAATATCAACAATAATTATATCACCTAATTCTTTTTGAGCACAAATCAGGGCAAGAATACCACCAATTTGACCTCCTCCTATAAGAGCAATTTTATTTCTTTTCATTATATTAAACCTAATTAGAATAAAGTATTAATATTTATATATTATATTTAATTAAAATTTAATTTTAAAAATTATGAAGATATAACATTAGCTATTTTACGATTTTTTGTTTTTGTTGTGAATTGCACAACACCGGATATTTTTGCAAATAGACTATCATCATTACCAATACCAACATTTAAGCCTGGATGTATTTTTGTTCCACGTTGTTTAACAATAATTGAACCTGCAGTTACATTTTGTCCACTATATGCTTTAACACCTAATCTTTTAGAATTGCTGTCTCGACCATTTTTTGTACTTCCCATTCCTTTTTTATGTGCCATTTGATTAGTTCCTTTATATATTATTTTTTTGGTTTGGTTGAAGTTTTCTTTTTGGTTTTTGAACTAGAGACTGATTTTTTAATAGAAATACATTGAATAGTTGTAAAGTCTTGTCGGTGCGTATTTTTAACCTTGTAACCTTTTCTTCGTTTTTTTTTAAAAACAGGTATTTTTTTGTCTCTAAAGTGATTTATTACTTTAACTTCAATTTTGTAATTTGGAATTATTGGTTTACCAATTATTACATTATTTTCCTCAACAACTAACAAAACTTTATCAAAAATTATTTTTTTATTAGCTTCTACATTTTTTTGATGAGGTATTTTTAATTCTTTTCCAACCTCAGTAAAAAATTGTTTTCCAGATATTTCTACAATCGCGTACATATTAATTTAACTCTTTTTGAAGTCTGGTAATTTATTTTCACTTTGTATCATAAGTCAAGTTATACTTCTAATATAATTTCTTTATTGTTTTTTCTTGAAAAAAAACGAAATTCGCTTGGTTTTAAAGTATCATCTGGTATTGTTTTAATATGAATAAAATTTTTCCACATAAATTTTCTTAAAACACTTTTTTTAGATTTTTCAAGATAATTATAAAGATTGCTGTGAACTTTGAGGGTCAACCTAAAATCCTTTTTTTGTTTTTTATATTTTCTTATCCACGTATCTATTTCAGAAATGATAGCATCTTTAGATAAAATTCTTCCACTACCATTACAAATAGTACAAATTTCGCTAATTGAATCTCTTAAAGATAGTCTAATTCTTTGTCTAGTCATCTCTAATAAACCAAATTCACTTATTTGCGAAACCGCTACTTTAGCTCGATCTCTTTTGAGTTGCTTTTTCATTTCACTGTAGACTTTTTTTCTATTTGATTCTTGATTCATGTCAATAAAATCAATAACAACAAGTCCACCTATATCTCTAAGTCTTAATTGTTCTGCCGCAGCTTTAGCAGCTTGAAGATTGATTTTTAAAGAATTTGACTCATGATTTCCTTTACCAACAAATCTTCCACTATTTACATCAATTACAACCATAGCTTCGGTATGTTCAATGATTAAATAAGCACCGCTTTTAATCCAAACATGACGTTTTGTTGATTTAGTAATTTGATCATCAATATTAAATTGTGAAAACAGGGGAGATTTTCCTCTATATATTTCTAATTTTTCAACTAAGTTTGGAGAAACATTTTGTAAATATGTTTTTGTTTGTCTAAAAAGTTTTTTTGAATCTAAAATAAACTTATCTACTGAATCATCTAAAATATCTCTCATAATTGTTGATACTGTTTCTAAATCTTCATAAAGCAACGAAGGTGCTTCTGATTTTTGTCCTTTTTTTGACAATTTACGCCATTGCTTTAATAAATTATCAAAGTCTTTCTTAATTAATTTTTCACTTTTACCCTCAGCTTCAGTCCTTACAATTATACCAATATCATTTGGAAGAAAATTTTTAATTGATTTTCTAATTCTTCTTTTTTCATATTTATCCCATATTTTTTTTGAAATTCCTATGAAATTTGAATCTGGAACTAGAACAACTAAATGACCGGGAATTGCGATGTTAGTTGTTACTCTAGGTCCTTTTCCTGAAAATGGTTCTTTAATGACTTGGACTAAAATTTCTTGATTTTTTACAAGATCAACTTGTATTTCTTTATCAATTTCTTTTTTTTCCTTTTTTTTGTCATTATTATCCTCATCTTCGGATGTCGAGGTGCCTTTTAAAAGTTCAGGGTTGTTTATTTCAGTAAAAGGTAGAAAGGCATTTAAACCAAAACCTATATCTACAAAAGCAGCTTGCATACCAGGTAAAACATTTTCGATAATACCTTTATATATATTACCAACCATTCCAGTTTCACCTGGTTTTTCTATATAAAATTCTACTAATTTATTATTTTCGTGAACTGCAATTCGTCTTTCACTTGCCATTTCGCTAACAAATATTTGTTTTTCCATACTATAAACCTCATAATATAAATAATAAATGAAGTTTTAATAAAATTATTAAAACTCTATGTATTATAATGATACATATGTTTAGTTGTTATGCTTGTTTAAGCCTAACTATTTGTAATTAGGGAGGATTTAAAGAAGATCAAAAAAAAACTCTTTATTATGTTAGAAAATTTTCACAAAATCAATAAAATATTTTGTCAAAAAATAGTTGGGGGACCTTCTGACGACTCCCATATTGACTAAAGGTAATACTAAAATTAGCTAACAAAAAGTTTTTTTTATTTATTTATTATTGATTTATAATCATTTTAAATACTTCATTAAATTTGATAATTATTTTTAACTTAGTATTATGATTAATGAATACAAAATTGCAAAATCAGCTGTTCTAAAAGCCGGAAAAATACTTTTAGATTACTATTCTTTAGATTATAATATTTCAAATAAAAATTCTAAAAAAAGTGATGTTTATAATCCAGTTACAGATGCAGATAAAGCCGCTGATAAATATTTAAGAACAAAATTAACAACAGCTTTCCCTGATTATGGATGGTTTTCAGAAGAAACAAAAGACTCAAACGAAAGATTGAAAAAAGAAAGAGTTTGGATAGTTGATCCATTAGATGGAACTAAAGAATATATTAATAAAATTCCAATGTGGGTTGTAAGTGTTGCCTTAGTTGAAAATAAAAAACCGATACTTGGTATTATTTATAACCCAATTAAAAAGCAAATTTTTTCAGCTATTAAAGGAGAAGGTAGCAAATTAAATAACACAACTATTTTCTGTACTAAAAATCATGAAATATCAAAAATGACTATCCTTAATAGTATCACTGAAACTAAAAATGGGCTGTGGATTCCATTTAAAAACAACTTTGGTAAATTAAAAGAAGTTGGTAGTGTTGCATATAAATTAGGTTTAGTATCATCTGGTAAAGCTGATTTGTTTGCTACCTTAAGGCCTAAAAATGAATGGGATATTTGTGCTGGCCATTGTATTATTAACGAAGCTGGTGGAAAAATGTTAGATTTAAATGGTAAAAAAATATCATACAACAATCCAAAAAGTTTAATAACTCCTGGTATGTTAGCGGGTTATTCAAAATCTGTAGATAATGCAATTACAATATTAAGTGGAGATACTATTTTATGATAGAAAAATCAAGTTTTCCAGAAGGAAGTATAAAATGTTTAGATAAAGGCTTCGTTAGATTAGTTGATTCAATGGGTGGAGATAATGCTATTGTGCAAGCTGCAAGAGTTAGTTATGGAAAAGGTACAACTAAAAAAAGTCAAGATAGAGGATTAATAAGATATTTAATGAGACATAGGCACTCAACTCCATTTGAAATGGTAGAATTTAAATTTCATGCGAAAATGCCAATTTTTGTTGCTAGACAATGGGTTAGACATAGAACAGCAAATATTAATGAATATTCATTACGATATTCAGAAGCACGTGATGATTTTTATTTTCCCGATCTTGATAATATAAAATTTCAGAGTTCAATTAATAAACAAGGTAGAGGAAAAGAAGTATCTCAGAAAATTAAAGAAAAGGTTATAAAATATTTTAAAGAAATATCAAAAAGAAGTTTTGATATGTATGATGAATTAAATAATGATGGCGTTGCAAGAGAACTAGCTAGAGCTATATTGCCTGTAAATCTTTATACTGAATGGTATTGGAAAAATGATTTACACAATCTTCTACATTTTATTGGTTTAAGATCAGATTCACATGCTCAATATGAAATTCAAGTTTATTCTGATGCAATGTCTTTATCAGTTAAAAACGTTGCTCCATATGCATGGGAAGCATACAAAGATTATAGAATTTCAGGAATGTATTTTTCAAAATTAGATCAAGATATTTTTAAAAAAAATCTTCCCAATAGAATATTAGATGATATTATAGAAGATATAAATTATCAATTAATTGCAACAATTAATGAAATAAAACCAAGAAAAGCTGAGGATTTATTTAATTTATATGTTGATCAAGGAGGAGAGGATATTAAAGAAGATTTTTTAATCAAATGGAACTCTGGTAAAATTAATAAAAGTAACGTTAGAGAATTAAAAGAATTAAAACAAAAAATTGTTTTGATGAAAAAATAATTTAATCATGCATTATATCAAATATTTGAGTATTATTTAAAATAATATCATTGTCATTTAATTTCATAATAGCTTCACCATTATCATTTATACCCATGAAAATTCCAATTTCAGTTTTTTTATTGTATGAAAATTTAACTTTTTGATTTATATGACAACATAAGTTTTTCCATTCATTTATAACATTTTTGGAATTTTCATAATTTAATTTTTTAATTAATTTTTCTAATTCATTTAAAATATAGGCAACAATTAATTCCCTTTGAATTGGTGATCCTTTTTCAATATATAAGCTTGTTGCAATACTTTCTAAAGAAGAATCAAATTCATTTAGATTTTCATTTACATTTATACCAATTCCAATTATTAAATATTTAATTTTATCTTGTGAAATTTTTGATTCAATTAAAATACCTCCACATTTTTTATTATTAACAAATATATCATTAGGCCATTTTAAGGTAGCATTAATATTTAATTTTTTGATTGCATTTACGATTGCAATTCCAACTACTAATGACAATAAATTTATTTTTTTTAAATGAAAATCAGGTTTGATTATAATAGAAAAAGTTATTGATTTTCCTGATGAAGAGTACCATTTTTTCTTATTTCTACCTTTACCATCGTATTGAAAATCAGTTATTATTATACTTCCAGATTGAATTTTAGATTCATTAATAATATTGGTTGCTTCTTGATTTGTAGAATCTAATTTTTGAAAATATTCTATAGATCTTCCGAAATTTTTTGTCTCTAAGTTAGCTTTTATTAATTGGGTAAATAACATTTACTTTCAAAAATTAATAATTCTAAAAGAGAAAGGAATTTATTTGTGTGTTTTTTATTGAATTAAACTAAGCTTTTGGATTAATTTGATCTCTTACTTGCAAAATTGTTCCTGGACTTAGATTATCACTTTTTCCATCTAAACTTTCTGCATTGTCCAAGTACAGTATTATCCATGCAACAGGGTCACCATAAAGCTTACTAGCAATATCCCAAAGAGTTTCACCTTCAATAACTTTATAGGATGAAAACCCTGGTTTGAATTCTTCAACCATTTCTTTCTTTTTTAATGAAAGATAATGATAAGGATATATTAAATTTGGATCACTACCAATTTCTTCTTTATTCCATTGGTATATTTCTTTCCATTTCTGATAGTTTCCATATTCTTTTTTTGCTATTTTAATTAAAAAGTCTCCTGGTAATATCATATATGTATCCCAAGAGGTTAAATTCAGAGATTCTTTAGTTGGTGCTTCCCTAATCACTTCTGGTTGAGGAACAGTTAAATCAATTGAGGGCCCACTATCCTCAAAATTTATCTCTGAATCATTTTGATCCATTGCTAATCTATCATTTAAATTATCATTGTTTGAGGAAATTTCACTTAAATCATTTTGTATTACAGACGGAGCTGTTTGTTGACCGCAAGAAATAATAAAGAAGGATAAAACAAATAATAAATTAAATTTTTTTAAATTTTTCATAAGAAATAGTTCTCCATTTTAGGGTATGTCACAAAATATTTATTTAGTAACTTAATTTTTAATATCCCACGAAAAAAAAACAACCCTATTATAGCTGAATATTATAGAAACTTACATACTTAAGTCAACATTTTTTTTAAAATTTAATTATTAGAAAACAAAAGAAATTTATTTTTAAAAAAAAGTGATATATTTCTCCATGAATAAGTTTATAAATCCATTAAAAACTTTAATATTGATTACTTGGTTAAAATTTATTGGGCAGTTAAATCAGCCCAATGATATTGGGAAAATTTCTGTTAATGCAAAAAATAAAAAAAAAATTTTAATGATTTTTCCAGAAAACAAGAAAAACTCAAGGATTGCTGGACATTTTTTGAAATCATTTGATAAAAATATTAAAAAAGCAAAAATTAATTTTTTAGTTAATAAATCAATTTATCATTCCTATCAATTTAATTTGCCTGAAAATATCATAACTTATAATGAGGACAACATTAATTGGTTTAAAATTCCAAAAAAAAATTTTATTAACAAAATAGTTCATGAAAAATATGACGCAGTTATTGATCTTCATCCAAAATTTAATTTTTTTTCAGCTTTTTTAACTTTAAAATCTAATGCTAAAACAAGAATAGGTTTTCTAAGCAAATATTCGTATCTATTTTATAACTTAGAAATAGATAGAAAAAATACAGAATTTCTTGAACAAAGTTATTTATATTTAAGAAGACTATTAAACATATGAAAATTTACCTTTACGAAAACAGATTATCATCGGAAAAACTTTTTCCTATTTGTTCAAATAGACCAATTTTTGATTTAAAATGTGGTGTCTATAGCATTTTTGAAAGAGTGAAAAACATTTTTCCAAATCAAGAAGTTTCTCTCTTTGTTAGAGATGAGATTAAAAATTTAGTTAGTGAAAAAATTAATTTTAAAATCAATCCGAAAAAGGTAGATGACGGATTATGGTTAAACGCAAATGTTCTTTGGAATGAATATTTGATAAATGAAATTAAAAATAAAAAAAATGTTATTTCTTTTAAAAATAAAAATTTAGGATTTTTTCTATCCAAAAATAAGGGTAATGAGTGGATTTCAAATGGTGGTCCAATAAATACTGAACTTATGGATTTAGATTTAAAAATGAATAAGATAATAGTTCCAAATAATTATTATTTTGAATATTTATGGCATTTATTAAACATAAATAATTTCATGTTAAAATATGATTCTAAAAATTTTAAAATGGGTAAAATTCACTCTAAGAGAAACGAAGATTTTCATTTAATAAATGAAAAAAATATTTTCATTTCAGAGAATTCAGAAATTAGAACTGGAACAATTTTAGATGCAAAATTAGGCCCTATAATAATAAGTGAAAACGTGATAATCGAACCTGGAGCGTATGTTCAAGGACCAGTTTTTATTGATCAAAATGTTATAATAAAACCATTTTCTAAAATTTTAAAAAATACCACTATCGGTGCTGGTTGCAAAATAGGAGGTGAAATATCAGAATGTATTTTTCAAGGTTGGAGCAATAAACAACACGATGGATTTTTAGGGCACTCATATATAGGAGAATGGGTGAATCTTGGAGCCGGAACAAACAATAGTGATTTAAAAAATAATTATTCAAATGTTAAAGTATACATTAAAAATAAGTTATTTGATACCAATCAATTATTTATTGGAGTTTTTATTGGTGATTATTCGAAATCTGCAATTTCAACTAGATTTAATACTGGTACTATTGTAGGTATTGGTAGTAACATCGTTTCCAATATTTTTCCACCAAAAAATATTAAACCATTCTCTTGGATAATTGATAATAAAATAAATGTTCATAATTATGATAAATTTATTCAAACTGCTAAAATATCAAAATCAAGAAGAGATAAAATTTTTACAAAAAATGAACAAGAATTTTTTTTTAATTATTTTGAACAAAGTAAAATAGATGTTGATTAGAGAAATCTCTTCAACTATATTAGCGCCTTAAACATAGGTTTTTTTTATGAAGAAAGATATTGATTTTGAAGGTTTGATTTGTCCGGCATGCAGCTCCCCTCTTGATGAAGAGTTAATTAAAGAGTCTCTAGTTTGTATCCACTGCAAAGCAGATTTACAAGATTCAAAATACTTGGATTTTATAGAATATCTTGTAGCAAATGGTATCGTGAAAGACATCGACTTTTTTGATATGAAAATATATCGTGATGAAATTGAAAGATTAGATCCAACTGATTCTGAAGATGTTGATCCTCAAGACTTTGAAAAGAAAAAGGATAATTTTTCATTGTTTGTTGAAGAAGTTCAAACAGTAGAAAAAGATTCAACAGAAGAAATAGACGTTTGGGAGGGTTTAGAAGAAGATTGGGAAGAATTTAATCTTAGAAATCAAGGAGATGATGAAGATCCTCTTCTAAAGAAAAAAGAAAAAGGTCGACGAGGAAGAAAGAAAAAATCATGAACAAAAAAAAAGAACAACAAATTAATATTGAATTAGATGAAAAAGTAGGTTCTGGAGACTATGCAAACTTTACGGTTATAACTCATTCATCAGCTGAATTTATTATGGATTTCACTAGGTTGCTTCCAGGAATGCCAAAAGCAAAGGTAAGATCAAGAATAATAATGACACCTTCACATCTAAAAAGTTTTTATATAGCTTTAAGTGATAATATCAAAAAATATGAAGCTCAGCATGGTGAAATTGCTGTTCCTAAATCTGAAGCAATTAATCAATTTGATATTAAACCTCCAGAAGATTCACTTCCAAATTAATTAAGCAAATAATTAATTTTTTACGTTATAGTTCAGCTTGAAGCCTAAACATTAAAACTCTTCCTATTGCAGGTCCTCCTTGAATTTCAATATGGGAATCATTAAAAATATTACTAACAGTTAATAATCCAGCAACTTTATCAACTATTTGATATCTTGCATGCAAATCAAAGATTGTATAAGGACCAATTGTTCCAAAATAGACACCGGATTGCCAAGGAAATTTTTCTACGTATCTAAGACTTAGAGATGTATTGAATTTACCATTTTGGTTTGCATATTGAAGTTTTAAGTTGCCTTTGTTTTTTGGGGCATTTATTGGATCTTCTACATTTGTAATCGGATTAATAAACGAACTCATACTCAAAAAGGAATAATTGACATCCAAGTTCCAATTTTTACTTAAAAATATTGATAAACTCATGTCAATCCCACCCATATTTACATTTCCATAATTAACGTATCCCACAACAACTGGTGGATTTATACCAGATGAAGTATCAATCGCAGAAACACCATCAATATAAGATGTCCAAATATCATAAGAATAGTCTAAATCTTCTTCATCAACGATATTATCTGGATCTTCATTTATTAAACCATTTTGATTATAATCAGTTGTAATAACTTCTTTTGATAATACAATTGGAGTTATAAAAGTTATAGCACTTACAAATGAACTATAATTGCTTCTAAAAACATCTAATGTTGCATAGATGTTTGGTGTAATTCTTCCTTTATATCCAAGTTCAAGTGTGTGAACTTCTTCAGGATAAATCCCACCTTGATCTAAAACTTTATCTTTAAAAAAACCTCGGTTGTTAGGATCTGTGGTTGGAAAGAAAAAAACATGTGATGTTGAATCAAATTCATTCAATGTAAATGGATCGTAGGGATCTTTCCAAAAAATATTTCCATTTTCTCCTCTTGGATAAATGTAACCATTATTTGCTCCCCGTGCATATACTTTATAGGTTGCTACACGAGTAACAAAAATATCCAAAAATAGTGCCTGATTTGATGGAGTATTAAATGCTTTTGCCCAAGTTAATCTAAAATTTTGATTTTCTTTGGGTCTATAAACAAGACCTAACTTAGGAGAAACTTGTAAACCTTTTTTTTCTTTAAAATTAAACTTCCATTTTAAAGGATTATAATTATAATCGTAATTATTAAAATCTATGAAATTGGTTAATCTATCATGAGCATCAAACCTTGTCGCATGTATTAATTCAAATTTAGAATTTAATTTCCAATTAATTTGATAGTATGCACCAAATTCATTTACAATATATCTGTTATCCTCACTTTTTTCATCAATTCCTTCATCTATTAAACCATCACCATCATTATCAATTCCATCAGCTATTGCACCTTTTACATTATCAATAGGTTCAAATTCACCATCTTGTAATCCATTATGTGTTTTCCAAATATTAAACATTTCACCTTTATCATAATTAAAATTATCATTATAATCCGTCCAAGATATTGGAGAACCAGCTTCTCCATTTCCGTTATCGTCTCGTTTATTGGATAAATTATTATCAGCCAGAATTGTTCCTTTAGTATTTGGCATAGTTAAAAAATAATCAGCTCCCCAAACAAAGCGTAAATTTTCATTCATTAAATTAATAGAATGTTGAAATTGAGAACTAAATTTCTTTGATCTATCAAAGATAGTACTTCCAGTAGCTAAGTTTCTTGTAGGCGATAAAGCTAATGGATAATTAGGATTATATTCTCCAGAATTACTAGTATTTAAATAACTTTGCCAAAAAAAGTTTTTATAGCTTAATCTAGATTGATAATAATTATAAACCCAACCATCAGCAAGAAATCTTGCAATACCTGTGATATTTATATTTTTAGCATATGCATAACCATGTGAAAAATTAACATTTAAATCAGGATTTGGGTCATAATCCAACCGAATATCATATCTATAATTTTCAACATTAAAATCAGGAAAATCATCTAGACCATCACCATTTGAATCTTTAATCCATTGACTTAGTTCACCTTTATTTAATACAAAATCCTCATCATCACCAAAAACTCCGTTTTGATTCGTATCAAATAAAAGATTTCCTTCATCATCATATTTATAAGCACCAAATCCTGTTCCTTGTCCATTTGATCCTTTTGAATAATTATCAAAACGATTTAACCATGAATTTGCATTAACTTCATCAAGTTCATCTATTTTACCATCGCCATCATTATCAATTCCATCATAAAACAATTCATCTCTTCCATCTATTCCCGTATCAATTTTTTCGTCAATTGCACCATTACCATTATTATCAACACCATCTTTGTATTGTTTACCAATATTTGAAGATGTCACTCCCCAAATAATTTCCCCTGAACAATTCTCAGCATAAGCATTAATTACACCTTCATCTATACAAAGACGATTAAATGGATCATTTTGAGCAATATCTACCATTGATTCATCAATTAATGGAGAGTTGGTTTCGCCAAATTTGAAGTTAAGATTTACCATTCCATCAGCATAAGCATATCCAATCATATCCATTGATTCATCAATGAATCCATTTCCGTTATCATCAATGCCATTATTCAAAATTTCACCCTTAGTTAATTCAATTAACATGTCTTCATTAAATTTTGGATTTAATAATTCATGATCATTTTTACCTTGATTATCTATACCATCTTTAATTAAATGTGGTCTTCCTAAAAAAGCTGGGTCATGCCCTTCAAACTCATCTCCATTATAATGTCTCCAGTCATATGCATTTAATGCTACTCCTGAAACTTTATATCCAAAATTTTTCCAAGTATTTGCATGTCGAAATGTTATTTTTTGTAATGGTTTACTATTTTTTTGAGATAAGTAACCTGTTTGTACATTAAAAACAGTTCCCTTTGAATCTCTTGGTGCCCTTGTTACAATATTTAAAACTCCACTATGTGCATTGGGACCATATAAAGCAGAAGATGGACCTAATACAACTTCTATTTGTTCAACATCCTCAAATGATACCGGTATTACATTATAAGCTGTTAACCTGAGAGAAGGAACATTAGCCATTCTGCCATCAGTTAATGTTAATAATCTTGAACTAAATGAACTATTAAAACCTCTTGCACTTAAATTATAACTATCAACTCCTGATTGTGTGAAGTCTACACCTTTAACATTTTTTAAATAATCACCTAAGTTTGTATTACTCTCACGCCTAATGGATTGTTTAGTAATTATACTAATTGCAGCAGGAGCATCTTCAATTCTTTCTTTTCTTCTTGAAGCAGTGACAACGTATGTATCAAATTCAATAGCTGATGGTGCAAGGTTAAAGTCAAGGTTATATTTTTGATTTGAACCTACAACTAAAGTTTTTTCCTGAGTTTCGAAACCGATATAATCTACTTTTATAATAAATTCACCATTTGGAATATTAAGTATGGTATACTTACCATTTTCATCAGTAGAAGCTCCATTTGAGAAACCTTTATTATCTTTGATTAATACGTTTGCTGCAACAAGTGGATTTTTATTAGATGAATCTAAAATAATTCCTTCAATAGAATTATTTTGTCCAAAAAGATTACAAAATAAGATTAACGATATTATATATTTAATTCTTTTCATATTTTAAAAAAAAAGTTCAGCCCCATATATTATGAAGCTGAACTTATTAATAAACAATTAAATTAAACTCCTAAGAGGAATTTACTTAACTAACATCATTTTTTTAGTGGCATTAAACTCACCAGCAGTTACTCTGTAAAAGTAAACTCCACTACCTAATTGAATATTGTTATCATCAAATCCATCAAAGAAAATATGATGACGACCAGCTTGTAAATTACCATTATGTAATGTTCTAACTTTTTGTCCCATCATATTATAAATAGCAACTTCAGTATATACTTCATTGGGAATATTAAAGCTTATACTGGTTGAAGGGTTGAATGGATTTGGATAGTTATCCAATAATTCAAACTCATTAGGTAAGTTACTTGTATCATTTACTCTTAATGGAGCTATAGGACCAGAAGGAGGAACCCAATCCACTATATTTGTAAACTCAACATTTACTTCTTGATATTCTTTTGTAGGTATGCAAATACCACCAGCCCCTGATGCAGCATCAACTTTAAATAATAGTCTTCCATCAGTACCATTGAAATCATGGTCACCATCATTTACGTTTACACCGTTCATTGCTAGCATTCCTAAGAGTTGTGATGGGGCACTTGGAGCTACTCTATTTGTTGCAATACCTGCTGCAGCACCATGAGAAGTGCCTCCAGCAACTAAACCTAAGTAAATTGCAGTTACTTGGTCGTTCAAAATGGAACTTAATGTGTCTGCTATTGAAGCTGTAAGAGTTGAATCAACCCCTAAAGCACCGGCTCCTGCAGTCAAACCAGATAGAAAAGCACCTTTTGCATCTGCTGGATCTTCTGCTATTTTAGCACCGAATGCAGCGTTAAATCCACCAGCAGCTTGTAAGTAATTAAAAGTAAAATAATATCCTGTTGCAGCAAATGGTTCATCGCCACTAAAGATTTTACCATCACTTCCACGTCCATCAAAAATGTAACCTACACTATTCCATGTTCCACCTACTTGAACCTGAGTTAATCTTTGTTGAGGTGGGGTAAAAGATAATTTATCATGATCGATACCTGGGCCATTTATCATTGGATAAGAACCAACATCTAGAGAAACCCCATTTATTCCACTAGCAATTGTTGCAAAATTTGGAATTGTAACTAAATCAGCAGTTACTGATACACCAGTTTGATTATCGATTTTTAAGTAATCAGAACTTGATTCAGGAGACTCTTCATCAATACCAATTTGAGCTCCTCCAGTTTCATATGCACCACTGTATGAGTGCCAACGAACATCTACTCTTTTAAACCTTGCACCATTAGAATCTTCAATTAAGTCTCTTCCTACAATCATTCCCCAAGATGAGTCTGCTTCACCTGGTCCTGGAACATAACCGCCTTTCTTAGGATAATGAACACTCGGATTAATTGGTCTTACCCATGAAAAAATATTTGATTGCTGAATTCCAAGTCCCCAAACAAAATTTCCATTTGGGTTAACAATTGGACCTTTGAATGTTAAATCCATATTGTCAGTAATATCAGCAACGGTTAAAGCGGAAATACAATTTTCTGTATCAACTGTTGGGTATTTTGCAGCTCTTGTTGAAACGCCAGGTATAATAGCAGTTCCTTGTTCCATATCGAATGCAAGTGTAAGATCTACGCCAAGGTAATTTAAAAGATAAAATGGATCTTTTGCTTCTTTATAAAGAGATTGTGAAATTGTAGTGCCTACACCACCTCCAAGCAATGCTCTTTTATAATCTGGATTTCCATCATTGTTTGCATCAACAGCAACATAGCCACCAGATCCATCAGAAACTACCCATGTGCCATAAATTCCATCTGTATCTGTATCTCCAGAATGATCTGGTTCTCTTACTACATATGTGTAATTAACAGTTGCAGATTTAGCTTGATATGTACCAGTAATAGATTGGGAATTAAGAAAGTCTCCAATCATTATTGAAAAAATAATAAGTGATAACAATTTATATCGCATAATTTCTCCCTACTTTACTTATAATTGAAATTTAACCTTAACCTCAATCTATAAGATAGCAAATTATATCGAGTTATGGCAAGTAATTTGTTTAATTATTTAGATTGATTATTAACGTAAATTTTTACAGCTGATCTTAGTTCACCAAAATATATTCTACTGACATATTTAGCTAAGTTGGAGGTTATCATTAAATAGGCCCAAGTAGGTACAATTGCCTCTGAACAACCCCTAATTAATACTCTTTTGTTTTGATATTGATGCCAATCAATATTATCGATTTTTTTTCTGAAGTTTTTTTCTCTAATTGCACCATCAACTAAAAAATCATCAAGATGTATTGTTTCCATTTTTATACTGAAAAAGATGTTCCACAGCCACAAGTTCTTGATGCATTTGGATTTACAAATTTGAATCCACCTGATAAAATATCTGATGAGAAATCTATTTTCATTCCTCTTAAATAAATTAAAGATTTTACATTAACAACTAATTTTATTCCATGTTGATTATATATTTTATCAAAATCTTCTAGATTATTATCCCAATCCAAATTATAATTCATGCCAGAACAACCTCCTCCAGTAACAGATGCTCTGAGATATTTACCATCTTGTTTAGTTTTAATTTGAATTAACCTTTTTGCAGCATTTTTTGTAAGAGTTATGCCTTCTAAAATTTCTTTTTTGGTATTATTATCTGACATTATTCCCAACTATCATTTTGCTTAGGTTCATTTGGTTTTGGCTCAAAACCAAGTTTTTTTTTACCTTCATCTGTCATAAGTTCAGGAGTCCATGGTGGATCAAATGTAATTGTAATAAAAGCTTGATTTACTTCGTCAAGATCCTCAAGTTTTGTTCTTATATCGTTTTTCATAAATTCACCCATTCCACATCCAGGTGTAGTAAGCGACATCGTAATGTTAATATCAAATTTACCTTTACTGAATGATTCTTGAATTTTAAAATCATAAATTAAACCTAAATTCCAAAGATCAATTGGGATTTCAGGATCATTACATTTTTTTAAAACATTTATAACTTTTTGTTCATTCATTTTAACAAGTTACATCTTTTACGGACATTTTATTTAACATGTCTCTCATTCTATTGTTTAATCTTTCAATGGGGGTTCTAATATTACAAGTATTTACTAATTCACATTTGGAATCATCATAATAGCAGTCCATAATACCAAGAGGACCTTCCATGGTTTCAAAAAAAACCGTCATGCTTATTTTATCTAGTTTTGCTTTTAACTTGTATCCACCTAAAGGGCCTTGAATAGGTTCTATGTATTTTTCTTTGGAAAGTTCTTGCAAAACTTTTGATAAAATTGTAATTGGAATTTTATATGCATTTGCAATTTCCTTAGCGCTGACAATTTCGTCTTTTTTGACTTGCTGCAAGTGTCTTAAGGCAATTAATGCATATTCCGTTTTTCTAGTTAATTTTAACATAATTTTAGTATTATAAATTACAATATATCAAAGACTGAATCAAGAATTGGTCTATTTAAATAGTTTTATAGCTTTTTTTATTGATTTACATAATAAATCAATTTCATCAAATGTATTGTAAAAATAGAAACTCGCTCTTGCTGTGGAAGACACATTTAATTTATTCATTATTGGTTGAGCACAATGATGTCCGGCGCGAATTGCTATTTTATCATCATTTAAAATTTGAGCCAAATCATGGGAGTGAATATTATTAATATTAAAAGTTATAACTCCACCACGATTTGGAGGATTTCCGTATATTGTGATTCCATCAATTTCATTTAAACAATTTAAAGCGTAATCAGTTATTAATTTTTCATAATTATGGATATTATTCATCCCAATTTCATTTAGAAAATCAACTGCAACACCAAGTCCTATTGCTTGAGCAATGTTTGGTGTTCCAGCTTCAAACTTCCAAGGAATGTCATTCCAAGTTGATTCATTTAATTGAACTGAACGAATCATTTCTCCACCACCAAGAAATGGATTCATATTTTCCAATAATTCTGGTTTTCCATATAATACACCAACACCTGTAGGGCCTAACATTTTATGTCCAGAAAAAGCTAAGAAATCACAATCAATTGCTTTAACGTCAACTGGGAAATGTGGTACACTCTGGGCAGCGTCAATAACACTTATAGCATTATATTTTTTTGCAAGATTTATTATTTTATCAATGTCATTTATGGTTCCAAATACATTAGATTGGTGTGTAATAGATACTAATTTAGTTCTTTTTGAAAAATATTTTTCTGGATGTTTTAGTGTTCCATCGAATTCAAAAGGAATTATTTTTAGTTTAGCTCCTACATCTTTACAAGCTAATTGCCAGGGTACCATATTGCTATGATGTTCCATTTCAGTAATTAATATTTCATCATCTTTTTTAAGATTATGTCTTACCCATGAGTATGCAATTAAATTCATCGATTCAGTTGTTCCTTTTGTAAAAATAATGGAATCTACTTTATCAATATTTAAAAATTTTGCAACTTTTTCTCTTGCTGTTTCATATGCTTCAGTTGCTTCTTGGCTAATATCATATATGGATCTGTGGACATTTGAATTATATTCATTATAAAAATTTTTTACAGCGTCAATTACAATTTTTGGTTTTTGTGAAGTAGCTGCACTATCTAAATAGATTAATGATCTTTTTTCAAAGATAGGAAATGATTTTCTTAATTGATTTGCGTCAATTGAATTGGGTTGAGTCATATTAATACATCCCAGTATCTAATTTTGCTGACTCAGACATCATATCTTGGTTCCATTGTGGTTCCCAAACCAATTCAACATTGACATCTTTAACATTTTTTACACCTTTTACTTTGGCTTTAACCTCATCAACAAGCATAGGTCCCATACCACAACCCGGTGCAGTTAATGTCATTTTGATTTCTATATTTGTCCCACTTGGTTTTTCATTTTTTAGTTCACAGGAATAAATTAAACCAAGATCTACCATATTAACAGGTATTTCAGGATCATAACAAGTTTTTAAAACTTCCCAAATTTCTTCTTCAGTTGCGTGACCCGTAATTTGATTATCTTCTTTTGAGATTTCGACAATATCTTTTCCAATTGCATCTGCATCTTTGGCTTCTATCCTAAATAATGAACCCCTAGTCATTACCGTGTAACTACCACCTAAAGCTTGGGTAATTTTTACTTCATCACCTTTTTTTAAGGTAAATGCATTGCCAAATGGGATGAGAGTGGCATCGCAATCACGAGATAGAATAATTTTTTCATTATCATTATTCATTTGCTAAAACTTCATTAATTATGTTTATATTATTTTTCATTATTTATATTTTTGAGCCATTCTTGAAGATATTTTGTAAATTTCAATTTAAATGTTTTATTAGACATCGCATCAATAATTTCATTTGCAAAACCATTAATTAATATTGATTTAGCAGCTAAAATATCTAATCCTCGAGATCTAAGGTAAAATAAAGCATCTTCATCTATTTGACCAGTAGTAGATCCATGAGTGCATTTAACATCATCTGCATAAATTTCAAGTTGAGGATTTGAATTCATTATAGATTTATCACTTAATATTAGATTATTGTTTGTTTGAATAGAATCAATTTTTTGAGAATCTTCTCTCACCAAAGCTCTACCATTGAATACTCCTGATGATTTATCAGATAAGATATATTTAAATAACATATTACTTGTGACATATTCTTTTGCATGATCAAATATTATATTGTGATCGAAATGTTGTGAATTTTTAATTAAACACAAACCATTTAAATCAATATTTGCATTTTCACCAC
>Ga0066378_10000116_pt1 | contig 33071 bp, 28 predicted proteins | sample Knorr_S23_td_DCM_FD_70947 | JGI IMG/M metagenome (GOLD analysis project Ga0066378, IMG submission 70947) | Marine microbial communities from Southern Atlantic Ocean transect - Knorr_S23_td_DCM_ad_71m_LV_A | ecosystem: Environmental > Aquatic > Marine > Oceanic | place: Southern Atlantic ocean...
TGCTCGGACGGGCTCTGGTGAATGATCCGGCGATACTAGTCCTGGATGAACCAACCAATCACATGGATATTGAATCCATTACTTGGCTGGAGACCTATCTGCGTAAATGCGAGGCGGCCGTAATTTTCGTGACTCATGACCGATCGTTGATTCGCAACCTGTCTACTCGAATAGTGGAGATCGATCTAGGCAAAGTCCGTAGCTTTCGATGCGACTATCACACCTATCTGTCCAGAAAGTCCGATTTGCTGGATGCGGAACTGAAGAATCAACAAGCCTTCGATAAGAACCTTTCCAAAGAGGAAGCTTGGCTGCGACAGGGAATCAAAGCTCGAAGAAGCCGGAACGAAGGGCGAGTCAAGGCCTTGAAGGAATTACGGCGGCAACGGGCGAATCGCCGCTCTCGACAAGGAGACGCGAAATTGGAGGCCCAAGCCGCTTCCCAGTCTGGGAGGAAGGTTGTCACGGCTGAAAACGTTGAGATAGCAATATCCGGAAAAACGATTTTGAAGCCATTCTCTTTAGAGATCTTTAGAGGCGACCGCATTGGTATCGTCGGTCCCAACGGATCTGGAAAAACCACTCTGATAAAAGCGCTATTGGGCGAAATCCCTGTTTCATCGGGGGCAATTGAAAGGGGAACCAAGCTGCAAGTCGCTTACTTCGATCAGTTAAGGGATCAGTTAGACGAGAATGCGACGGTTTTCGACAATCTAGCCGAAGGAAACGAGACGATAACGATTCAGGGAAAATCCAAGCACGTCATTTCCTATCTCCAAGATTTTCTATTCACTCCCGAGAAAGCTCGTTCGTCCTTCAAGACGCTTTCTGGAGGCGAAAGAAACCGGCTACAATTGGCGAAACTCTTTTCACGCCCTGCGAACCTGTTGGTGTTAGATGAGCCAACCAATGATCTCGATCTTGAGACACTTGAGACTCTTGAAGAGCAAATCAGCGATTTCCAGGGAACCTTGCTACTCGTCAGCCATGATCGCGCCTTCCTGGAAAACACGGTAACCCATTTAATCGCTATCGATTCCTCCGGCAACGTTACCGAATTCTCTGGTGGCTACAACGAATGGCTATCTCAATCTGCCCAAGTTCCCCCGAGCGGGCCCCCTACCAGCAAGTCTAAGAATAGAAATTGGAAACCGCGGCAACGGCGTCTGCTGAAAGCCGAAAGAATCGAGCTAGAGTCAATTCCGGCTAGGATCGAAGCACTTGATCAACGCAAAGAAGAAATCGCTCGCGAGCTTAGCGATCCCTCCAATTTCCGAGCCAATCCCTCATTCGCCAGCTCCGCAAAAGAGGAACTGGCCTCCATCGAGACCGAGACCGAAGCGATTTTCCAACGATGGGAAGAATTGGAGGCGATAGATAGAGCTCGTAGAGCTGCGGAATAGAGCCAGCCGCAATCAACAGAAAACCACTGTCCAGGACAGCCCTATGCCGGGCCCAGCCGGATCCCGCTAGGTGAAGCATAGACATAACAACCTATAGGCGATCGCGCTGTCACTCAAATTGGAAAATTATTCCAGAGACCTCTCACATTTCTCTAATCCTCGAGCTCATCCCCACCGTTACAAAACTAGCGGCTTAATGCCCCCAGACAAATTGCTTCAAGCGGCGGCGAGCGATCGTTAGAATTGATCGGTTTGAAGCATAACCAAGGTGCAGGCTTCGATACACGATATCCCAGCGCCTTCGAACTTCGCTATGCTTTCGTTGGATTCAGTACCAGGATTGAAAATCACTCTAGCCGGGGTGGCTCTAATTATGTCGTCGACAATCGCGCTTTGCCGACTCGGTGATAGATAAAGCGTTACCGTATCCAACCGCTCGGCTCTATCCAAAATGGAACGGCCGCATGGCACTCCTTGGACAGACTCCTCGCGTATCGATATCGGAAACACCGAGTGTCCATGTCTAACAAGTAACTCTTGAGCTCGATAGGCGTACCGTTCCGGATTCCCGCTCGCTCCCAGAATCCCGACTAATTGAATTTTCTCGAAATCGATAAGGCGATCTAAGCCGTCTGTATCCAATCTCATCAGGGCCTCCTCGACCGGCCAATCTCCGATAATGGCCGTAGGGGCAAGATCCATCAGAGGCCGGAGGACAAAAGCCCGCTCAATTGCTCTCGGATGAGGAATCTCTAGATCCGAAGAACTCCAATTTTCTCCTCCGAATAGAATGATGTCTATGTCCAGAGTCCTTGGCCCCCAGGCTTTGTCCCGAACTCTGCCATACTGACGCTCAATTCGCAGCAGTATCTCCAGCAGTCGCTCCGGCCCCATGGACGTTTCTAATTCGACGATCGCATTAAAGAAATCCGATTGTTCAACTGGGCCCACCGGGCTCGTCCGATAAACAGGGGATACGCGTTTTACGGCAACCTCTTCATGAGAGCTAAGAGCAGCAACTCCATTCTTCAAGTAGCCTGCCCGATCCCCTACGTTGCTCCCGATACTGAGATAGATCTCAACCATTTCTCGATCTAGCAATTCTTATCCCCACTGAATCGAAGGCCCCCTCTACGGGGGCATCCGGTTTTAGAATTTCCAAACTGACTCTTCCAGCAAGCGGGAAGCGAGCCAGCAATCGAATAGCAAGCTTATCAGCGAATGCTTCCAAAAGGTCGCAATCTTCCGACTGCATCAATTGTTCGCAAACTCTGAATACGGCTGCATAGTCTATTGTGTCTTCCAATTCATCTGTTTTGCCCGCTCGACGCAAATCGGCATCCAGCTCAATTGTAATCCAATAGCGCTGCTTCCCCGATTTCTCTTCAGGAGCCACGCCGATCGACCCGAAGAGCTCTATGCGATTTAGAACAACCGTATCCATCCTATTAACTCCTCAACGCTTCTAGCATCCCAACCACCCGTACATTTTCCTCCACATCGTGAACGCGAATAAAATCCACCCCTCTATCTATAGCCAGCGCCGATATTGCAAGCGTTGTCTCCAATCTTTGGTCGACTTCCAGACCCAGCGTTTCTCCCGTCACTCGTTTTCGTGAAGCTCCCAGCAAGATGGGAAACCCGAATTCGCGGAGATCTCTCAATCCATTGATAATCTCGATATCCTGAGCTCTTATATCTGTAAATCCTATACCAGGATCTAGAATTATACGATCTTCACTTACTCCTCGTTCCAAGGCGATGCGTAACGAATCTTCCCAATACGCCTTTACGGAATCCAAGGTCGATTCTCTTAACCAACCCCCTCTAGAATTGTGCATCAGCACGCAGGACACTTCGTTCTCGGCCACGACTTCAGCGATCTCAGGCCGTCGCCGGAATCCCCAAATATCGTTGACTATTTCGGCCCCGGCAGCAATCGCCGCTCTAGCAACCTCCGGCTTCGTCGTGTCGATCGAAATGATGGGAGAATCTGGCTTTTGGGTTAGCGTCTCTATAACGGGAACAACGCGTTCGATCTCGCCCTCAAAAGAGACTTCTTCAAATCCCGGTCGGGTTGATTCCCCCCCAATATCTATCACATCCGCTCCCTCTTTCGCTAACGATTCGCCTTTGCAAGCCGCCTCCACTGGATCCAAATACCGACCTCCATCCGAGAAGCTATCGGGCGTAATGTTAAGCACCCCAAAAACGCCGCATCGATTTCCTATTGGCCAATCCAGTTTTCCTAATTTCAGAACGCTCATCTCAATCTAGTGAATCGAATGCACCCATTTAACTGCTCTTGATCAACGTACTGGGCAAGACTGTCTTTCTCCATCTCATCCAACTTCGACGATAGTTCGCCGATGATTCCATCTCTACCGGCATCAAAACGCAAAGCTTGGCCGGTGTTCACTTCCTCTACTGTCGCTATCCCTGTTCCAGAATTCGTTGTAAATACCCTTTCCGCCTCTTCCAAGTCTTCCAGATAGAATTTGCCTTCCAAAACGGAGTATCCGGCTTCCTTCGCGATCTGAATAACCTTCGCCCGAATAACCCCCTCTAGCAGCCCGCAATCCACAGACGGAGTCCGTATAGAGCCGGATTTCTCGAAAAACAGGTTCGCCATGCTGCATTCCGTAATTTCCCCTCTTTCATTCGTGAACAGGCATTCATCGAAACCATGCTCTTCCGCCAAATGAAGCTCTTTCACATTGTCCATGTAATTGAGCGTCTTGTGCTTAACGGTAAATGCAGACGAACCCTTCACCACAGAAGATAAGCGAATCCGCATGGGACTTCCCAGGCTCATTGCAGAAACGCGCTTGAAATACAAATACGTAAGACTCCGGGATCCCGATTTCCCAGTGACAATCTTCAGGGCACCGTCCACAACCCCCATCGATTCAATCAATGCATTAGTCTGCAAGAAAAGCTCTTCTTTAGAGAAATTCAAATGGATACCCGCAGCGCTGACTCCCGCTTCGTGCCGCATGACATGCTCATCGAAGAAACAGGGTAGTCCATCTCGGATCTTTATCGTTTCGAAGAGGCCAAAGCCGTAAGATAGGCCTTCGCTGTTGGCAGGCAGCGCCAAGTCGCCTCCTTCCCGTAAATCTCCGTCTACAATGATTCTATTTTCCATCGCTACAATTTCCCCATAGCCTTCAGAATAGCTTCCGCTTTGTGCAAGGTCTCATCGTATTCGAATTCTGGAACGCTGTCCCAAACAATCCCTCCACCAACGTTGAACGCAACACGCCCTTCGGCTATTCGCAAAGTGCGTATCGCTATGTTGAAGTCAGCCTCGCCATCACTTCCAAGATAACCGATCGATCCAGTATAGATGCCCCGGCATTCCGACTCGATCGCGTCCAGCGCTTCCATTGCTCTGATTTTCGGAGCGCCCGTTATCGATCCACCCGGAAACATTGCCCCCAAGCAATCCAAAGCGTCCCTTCCTTTCGCTAGGCGACCCGAAACCGAGGCTGTCTGGTGTATTACAGACGCATAGGTCTCCAAAGCGAATAGATTATCAACCTCGACCGATCCAATTTCGCAAACCCGCCCTAGGTCGTTTCGTTCAAGATCGACGATCATGAGCAACTCGGCCCGGTCCTTTTCGGAAGACGCCAACTCGCGTTCTAGGCTCGATTGCTCGTCCCTATTCCGTCCCCTGGGACGCGTACCCTTTATCGGACGCGTGTTGGCAATTCTATCTCGGCAATATAAAAAACGTTCAGGCGAGGTTGAAAGAATCACTTCGTCGCCAAAATTCATATACGCCGAATAAGGGGCTGGATTGTCCATGCGCAAGCGACGATAGAACGCCGCCGAACTCCCAACAAAGCTAGCGGCATATCCGCGAGACAAATTCGCTTGGTAAATTTCCCCTTCCAATATCAGCTGTCTGACACGTTCGACCTTCTCCAGATAGTCTTCGCGAGAAAGATTACTGCTTAGCGGGCCGACTTCAAAATCAATAGGGTCCGATCTACTTTTATCCAGAATCGATTTCAATCGTTCACCCGCTTCTGACTCTCCAGCTTTTCGCGAATTTCGGGCAAGGAAGAGCTCACCCGTCGAGTGATCCCAAACCAAGACCGCATCGTATAGGTAGAATCGCAAATCAGGGGACTTCCTTTCGCCATCGACGCCCAATGTCGACTTTCTTAGCCTTCTTCCGAAATCGTACGCAAAATACCCCAAAGCTCCACCATACAACGGCATTTCCCTCCCAGAAGAAACGGCACCCAACGGAGAGTCTAGTTCTGAGCGAAGATATTCAAGGGGATCACCATGAGAGGTTTCCCTTCCTTCTGTCGTAACTATCTCTATACGATCACCGCACGCAGCAATTTCCTTCCTCGGAAAACAGGCGAAGATCGAGAATCGACCGAATCCATAACCTTGGGAGACGCTGTCCAGCAATATTGACCCAACATGCTTCTCCGCTTGCCCGAGGACATCCGCTGGAGTCGCATTGGACTCCAATTTCTCAAGAGTATCTATACAGTAATCTGGCATCTTCGAGCTAAAGCGACAGCTGAGCCTAACAACTCCATTCCATATTCAGTTAACAGCGCCTCTGGATGAAATTGAACTCCCCAAATTGGGTGCACCCGATGAGATAGAGCCATAATCTCCCCGTCCTCCGATTGGGCATCGATGACCAACTGATCGGGCAACGATTGCCTTTCGACAACGAGAGAGTGGTAGCGCGTTACCGTGAACGGGCTGGGCAGACCTTGAAATAACCCATTTCCCTCATGGAACACCGAGCGAGTTTTCCCATGCATGGGCTCTCTGGCCCTAACAACCCTCGCCCCTTGTGATACGGCTATGGCCTGCATACCTAAACAAACCCCCAGGATGGGAATCCTTCCCATAAAAACGCGGGTAGCTTCAATGCAGACCCCCGCTGAATCAGGACCCCCAGGGCCTGGAGATAGGACAATCAAATCGGGGGCCAATAATGCGATACGATCTATATCGATTCGGTCGTTCCGAACAACCGTGACTTCTTCATCAGTGGTCGAAATGTATTGAAAAAGATTATACGTAAATGAATCGTAATTATCTATCAAAAGGATCATGGCGATAACTCCTACCCAATCGATTGCTCGATTTGCATGCTATTCGGATCCTCAGTTGAATTCAGTCCCGCATGCATTAAATCAAGGCCTTTCTCGTTTTCATTCAAAATTCTATCTGTAAGAATGGACTTGTCCAACGCTGGCATGCTCAGATCTGGCAACTCTGATTTCTCGAACAAGCCGAACTCCCCTTCCTCGATGTCGCTAGGCAAGCAGGCAAGCCGTTTCTCGACAGCGAAGATGAACATCAGCCAATGGCCAGTCCCTTCGTAATCGACCTCGGACAGGATGCATCGAAGCAATAGATCCGAGTCAGCGATCTCCATGCCGACCTCTTCCTCTGCCTCCCTTCGAGCGCATTCGAAAGGCGATTCGCCCATCTCCATTTCAAGCTTGCCCCCAATGGCGCACCAAAGGTCTCGATTGGGCGCTTTTCTCCTGCGAATCAATAGCAGGCGGCCATCCAACGAGCGAAAGTAGAGCAATACTCCAATACGATATAGACTCATTTGTATTCGCGCTCTCCATACAATGCCGTCCCAACGCGTACAAGCGTGCTTCCTTCCAATATAGCTTCACCCAGATCGCCGCTCATCCCCATCGACAATTCCGGGAGACGGATATCGAATCTCTCTGCCAGCCTATCGCGGCACTCTCTCAATCGAGCGAAACAGTTTCTGGCCACTGAAGGATCTCGATCGAGAGGGGCGATCGTCATTAGGCCCTCCGTCTCCAATCGATCTTGCTCCAGGGCGTATTCCATTAACGCCTCCGCATCTTCGACCTTTGCCCCCGATTTATTGGGATCCTCTCCCGCATTGATCTGCAGCAAAACCCTTAACTTGACGTCAAGATCCTCAGCTCGCTTTTGCAGAGCGGTCAGGATCTTGGGCCGATCCACCGACTGTATCCTCCAAAAACTTTCGACCGCCTTCTTTGCCTTGTTGCTCTGCAACGGGCCGATCAACTCCCACAGAACACCCTCGTTAGCCTCCTCTATCTTCCCAAGGGCTTCTTGCACCCGATTCTCTCCGACGGAAGGGATACCCGCGCTCAAGGCGAAATTCGCCGCGTCAACAGGATGATTCTTGGTTACCGGCAATAGTCGCACGCTCCCTTCTGGCCGATTAGCCGCACCAATAGCGCGATCGATTCTCTCCTGGACCCGATTTAGATTTTCAAGGAATGACTCGTAATCTATTAACATTAAAAAATCTTCTCTTTCAATTTATACGAAATAAGCTAAGTTTATATTTCTTTCGAGCCCACCCATCAACGCCATGCAAGTCGATAATTTCAAGATTTTCGCCGACCTCGTAGAAACCAAAAGCTTTTCCAAGGCTGCCCGCCTCAACGGAATCACGCAATCCGCGGTAAGCCAGCAAGCTCGAGCGATGGAAAAGCACTTCAACAACCTTCTCATCGATCGAAGCCAAAAACAATTTCATCTGACGCGCGAGGGCAATCGCGTTTATCAGGCGTCCAAAGAAATCCTCCATGTCTACGAGAAGCTGGTGAGCGAACTCATGGAGATGAAGAAAGTGATAAGCGGCACGATTCGCATCTCGACGATCTACAGCATCGGGCTTCACGAGCTGCCTCCATTCATCAAGTCCTTTCTAACGGATTTTCCTTCGGTCAACGTTCGCGTGGAATACCGTAGATCAAATCTTGTTTACGAAGACATACTGCATAATTCGGTTGATTTCGGACTCGTCGCCTTCCCGATAAAAATGAGGCAAATCGAGATTATCCCTTTTCGGGAGGATCGGCTCGTAGCCATTTGCCACCCAAACCACCCACTTGCCCGCAAAACGAACGCCGACGTGAGCATGCTGGGAGAGTACAAATTCATCAGTTTCGATCCCGATATTCCCACCCGCAAGGCGGTGGATCAAATATTCCGCGACAATAAAATCGATGCGGAACCGGTCATGGAGTTCGACAATATTGAAACGGTGAAACGAGCAGTGGAAATCAACGCGGGGATCGCAATTGCCCCGCGAGCCACTGTTGCCCAGGAGATCAAGCAAGGCACGCTCGCCTCAGTAAATTTGAATGGAAGGGGCTTCACCCGGCCATTGGCCATTCTCCACAGGAAGGGCCGCGTACTCACTCCCGCCATGAAGAAGTTCGTGAAAACGCTCACTGGCAAGGAAGTCGGATACGCATAGAAAGTTGTCCTTTCCGGCGATTCTTCTGTTTGTTTCCCGAGATATCGGAGGATGCGGCTTAGATACCTCTTGGCTCATTCTTCATTCAAGCTGGTAAAAAAGGCGAGGTCGGCGAAAACCCCTTAACGCCGACCTCTTTTTTCTGCTCCTGCAAAAAAAGCCAATATTGTAACCTCGATCAAACGAGATGAGATACAGCCACTGCAGCATTGGATGCGCCAAATAGGCCAAGGCAGGGCGATAGCGTGAAATCGAGCGCGTCAACCAGCTCTTTTGAACACCTATAGCCGATTTGGACGCGACAAGTTACTGCCTTTGGTCAAAATCGAGCGTATCAAAGCCATTCGGATTCGGTTCCCGCCAACTCTAGAAACCTCGCCTCATAAGTAGCGATCGCTGGGCCACTGAGCCCATGCCCTTTGAGCAAATCGAATTCAAGGAAGATCAGCGTTGCCTAAATCCTCCCTGACAGTCCATTCCAGAGCCAAATTTAAGGCTCCGTTCGACACGCTTCTAGTAGCCCTTGTTGGGGGCCAGCCATTTTTCAGCTTCTTCTATCGAGATTCCCTTTCGCGACGCATAGTCCTCCATTTGATCTCGATCGATCATGCCAATATTGAAGTATTTGACGTTTGGATGCGCAAAGTAGAAACCGCTAACCGAGCTTCCGGGCATCATGGCGAAATTCTCCGTCAACCTTGCTCCCGTATTCTCTTCGGCACTCAACACTTTCCAAAGGGTTGACTTCTCCGAATGATCAGGCGCCGCGGGATAACCCGCTGCTGGCCGGATTCCCCGGTAATTTTCTTCAATCAACTCAGTGTTGCTTAGCGTTTCGCTGGCATCGTATCCCCAAAGTTCCGTCCTTACCTTGCGATGGGTTCTTTCAGCTAAGGCTTCAGCAAAGCGATCGCCAAGGGCTTTTATCATTATGGATGAATAATCATCCGCTTGATTTTCGTACTTCTTCGCGAACCCATCCACGCCAGAAATGGCGCAAACAAAGCCGCCGCAATAATCGAGACGCCGGCTATCCAACGGCGCCACGTAATCGGATAGGGACATATATGTATCTGATTTTTCTTTACGCTTTTGCTGCCTCAAGCAATGGAGCGTCCCTAAAGGCGATCGACTATCTTCATCCGCGTACAGATCTATATCGTCGCCTCTGGAATTGCAAGGCCACAACCCGACAACACTACTAGCTCGGAATAGCTTTGCCTCTATAATCATATCCAACAGAAGTTGCGCCTCGCCATGCAATTCCTTCGCTTGGGGTCCGTAGGTTTCATGATCGAATATTTGCGGATGCTTGCCTTTGAGCTCCCAAGTCCAGAAAAACGGGGACCAATCGAAATATTCCACGAGCTCATCCAGAGACACATCGTCTTCAACCGTTACTCCCAAGGAGTTGGGACGGATGATCTTGGCGGTATCCCAATCAAAAGGAAATCGGCGTTCCCTCGCTTCTACTATGTTGAGAAAATCGGTTTTGTTCTGACGAGCCTCGAATCTTCGTATCTGAGCTTCGTTCTCTTTCTCCAGTTCTTCGACAAAAGCTTTGCGCTTCTTCGGGTTGAGCAGGCTAGAACACACCCCCGTTACCAGCGATGCATCGCCTACCCGAACCGTTGGCTGGTCATAATTCGGAGAAATCTTTATCGCCGTGTGGGCATTGCTCGTGGTCGCTCCACCGATTAGCAACGGTTGCTTGAAACCTTGCTCCTGCATCGTCTTGGCTACATGGATCATCTCATCAAGCGACGGCGTGATCAGTCCCGATAAACCGATAATATCCGCCCCCCATTCCTTCGCTTCCTCGAGTATCTTTTCGCAGGAAACCATCACCCCGAGATCTTTCACCTCGAAGTTATTGCAAGCGAGAACAACGCCCACAATGTTCTTGCCGATATCATGGACATCCCCTTTTACCGTCGCGATTAAGAACTTGCCGGCAGACGACGATTCGGAGCTGTTCTTCTCCGCTTCCATGAAAGGCGTCAAGTAAGCGACGGCCTTCTTCATGACCCGAGCGCTTTTAACGACCTGGGGCAGAAACATTTTCCCCGCTCCAAATAGATCTCCTACCACCTTCATCCCATCCATAAGCGGACCTTCTATGATATCCAAAGGGCGGTCGTACTTGACGCGTGCTTCTTCTGTATCGGCTTCCACATGGGTCGTGATCCCCTTTACTAATGCATGGCCTAGACGCTCTTCTACCGACCCATCCCTCCAGCTCTTCTCGGTTTCCTTGCTTTTACCCTTGCTAGAGTCGCTAAGTGTAGCTCCAATTCCTTCAGCTAGGAACGACTCGATTATCTCAGGATTCTGTTGTTCTGTGGCCCGCTTAAATAGCTCTTTTAGCGTATCTATCCCCCTATCCATAGCTTTCTGGATACGTTCGTCGGGCGATCCGGCACCTAGATTCGCTTCACCCGACTTTATTTTCTCCGCGAATTCAATGAGCTTTTCCGTCGCTTCCGGATTCCTGTTCAGAACGACATCTTCAACCAGCGTTTTCAGCTTGGGGTCGACATCTTCGTATTCCATCAGCAATCCAGGATTAACGATGGCCATGTCCATTCCTGCCTCGATCGCATGATGCAGGAAAACAGCATGCATAGCCTCTCGAACTGGATTGTTGCCTCTAAATGAGAATGAGACGTTCGATAGGCCCCCGCTTGTCAGGGCCCCCGGGCAACGTGTCTTCACCTCCCTGACAGCTTCTATGAAGTTGACCGCATAGTTGTTATGCTCCTCCATTCCAGTCGCCACTGTTAGTATGTTAAGATCGAATACAACATCGCTGGAATCGAAACCGACATCGTCCACTAGAATCCGATAAGAACGCTCGGCGATGGAAATTTTTTCCTCTTTCGTATCCGCCTGGCCCTTCTCATCGAAGGCCATAACAATCACGGCCGCGCCATAGCGCTTGACTAGCCTGGCTTGGCTCTTGAATTCCTCTTCCCCTCCCTTCAGGCTAATAGAGTTGACGATGCACTTCCCTTGAACACATTGCAGTCCCGATTCTAGTACGCTCCACTTTGAGCTATCTATCATAATCGGCACTCGAGAAATATCCGGCTCGGAGGCAATCAAGTTAAGAAAATGCCTCATGCAGGTCTCGCCGTCGAGCATCCCTTCGTCGAAATTCACATCTATGACCTGAGCACCTTTGTCAACCTGGGATTGGGCTATGGCCAATGCCGCATTGAAATCGTCCTTCTTGATGAGCTTCTTGAATCGAGGCGACCCCGTAACGTTGGTCCTCTCGCCCACCATTATGAATGGTGACTCGCCTTGAACGATGTTCAACGGCTCCAAGCCGCTTAATCTCTGGCCTTGCTTCACTAAAGGGATCTCTCTCGGCTCGAATCTCCCGCACTCCTTGATCACTGAAGATATGTGCTCAGGCGTAGTGCCACAACAGCCACCTACGAGATTCACGAGCCCATCTTCGGCGAACTTTCCGATGGCGCCGCCCGTTATCTCCGGAGTTTCGTCGTATCCCGTCTCACTCAATGGATTCGGCAATCCAGCATTTGGATACACATGAGTATAGCAATCCGCCACGCTCGATAGCTGTTCCAAAAAGGGTCGCATTAAATCCGCTCCCAAGGCACAATTCAACCCCACGCACAATGGTTTCGCGTGCCTTACAGAGTTCCAGAATGCCTCTACCGTTTGACCTGAGAGCGTCCTTCCTGATTGATCGGTAATCGTGGCGGATATTATCACAGGCAAACGTTCGTCTCGATCGTCGAAAAAGTCCTCAATCGCATGCAAAGCCGCCTTCAAGTTTAGCGTATCGAATGTCGTTTCCGGAATAAGCAAGTCGACGCCACCCTCGACCAGCGCCTCAACTTGCTCGAAGTAGGCCTGCCTGAGCTCTTCGTAAGTCACTCCCCTGAACTCGGGCCTGTTTACGTCTGGAGAAATTGATGCCGTTCGATTCGTCGGTCCCAAAGCCCCCGCTACAAAAGCCGGCCTATCGAATTCCGCCTCGATCGAGTCCGCCACTCGCCGAGCCAAACTAGCCGATTCTAGATTAATGTCCCTCACTCGATCCTCAAGACCGTAATCCGCTTGGGCAATCGTGGTCGCGCTAAACGTGTTGGTCTCGACTATATCCGACCCCGCCAAGAAAAATTGGCGGTGAATCTCTTCGATAATCTCGGGCCTTGTGATGCTGAGCAAATCGTTGTTGCCTTTTAGGTCTTTAGCCGCGGACTCGAGCGAGCTATCGCGAAAATCGGATTCCCCCAGCTTATGTCGCTGAATCATGGTCCCCATGGCCCCGTCGAGATACACTATCCGCTTATTGAAGAGCTCAACAAGGCGCTGTCCTTTCGCTGTAAATCGCTTTTCCAACTCGGTCCCCCGCATAACATATCAACGCATCATGATATTTTGATATGATCAAGAACATTGTCTAACGGTACTACTCTGCCCTCGATTGAGTGAATCGGCGAATCTGCTCCCAGAATCCTAACAGTCGATACTCTGAATCCACGAATTCGCCCGATCACGAACCCCACCGGCAAAACGCTTATTCGTTATTTTATCTAACTTATTATCAGTAGCTAATGACGTTTATTTCTTACGATGACTATTCATAGATTCCGCTAAAAAGCATTCCCATCCCAATCAGCCCGTGGCATTAAAGCTTCCTCGCCATCAGGCGAAAGTCTCTCCTACTTTCGATCATCCAAAAAGCCGACCCATGCGAACGCTGATCTTGCCCCCAATCGCCGAATCATACGGATTCGACTTCTTCACTTTCAGCAAATTGAAAGGGACGAAAAAGCCTCTCAGCCAGGCTAGATCTAAAGGAACGCGACTACTTGTTCATCCGAAAGCTCATCTATAATCGGACCCGAATCAATCAAGGGACTGAAAAGCGTCTGTTAGCAACCGCTCGGCTGAATAGTCGTATGGGAGAAAAAGGTTGCCCTTCAATCAGATCTTACCGACAGATTTTACGAGGAGAGCCGGACATCCGAATATAGCGATATTTCACTTCGGTTCTTGGAAGCCGCTTCCAAGGGAGTATATTCACATTCTCAAGTTCAGACTGTAAATGACCGGCGGATACAGCGATTCCTGGAAAAAGGAGACGGGCGAAATAAAGGCCTATATCGGATACGAAGCTCTGTGAGAAAAGACCTCCGATTCCGAAAACTCAATCGGTTCCAGAAAACCTTTCCTTGGGATCATAAATTCCACGCGATATTCTGCCGCAACGCTATGATCTACTACGACAGGAAACCACCGCAGCAGCACGTGAACCGATTGTCCAAGCATCTATTCCCAGGCGGCTATTTAGTGATTGGCCATGTGGGAAGCTTCGCCACGATTATTCACCCTTTTTCGATGATTCAATCCGGAATCCGTACCCTGCCAAAATCCTGGGACTAAAAGGATCCTTGGCCGAGAGGTCCTGCAAATCCTTCCGGGTATCCGTCAAAATCGCGTGAAATCATTAGTGCAGAGCGAGGTCGACCCGCTTAACGCTAGAATCAACTCGCAACCTTGGAGCCATAGCCTATTGAGGAACCCGTTGAATATAGCGTCCTCAGAAACTGAAACAGGCTTCCATTCCATCGGAATGGCTATCGCCAATTTGAGAAGCGACTCGAACGGGATCGAAGGACTGGACACGATTATCGAGGGTGGCCCGGGAATCGTCTATCTTATCGATTCAAACTCTCTGGATCTTCGATATCTCGCCGATTGCAATGGGGATTCATCCGATCTTCATTCCGCTTTAATCTCTAGTGGCTGCTGGATCGATGCCATTCAAACCAAGGACCGCTATCGCTACCAGTCTACCATTGAGTCGATTATACATTCTAACGAATCCAAGACGGTGGAATATGGAATCCTTAACGATAGAGGCGAAGCCGCTTTCCATGTAAAGGACTCCCTATCACCTGTAGTTGACCGTCAGGGCAATGTGGTAGGAATACTTGGTCGCCTATTAGACGAATCATTCCGACTCCAGACGATGGATACACTGGCCAAAAGGTCTTGGAAGGAAGTCTCGTCTATCGCGAGTCGACGATTCTTGCATGACTTCAACAATATGATCGCCGGCATCTACTCGCTCAGCGAGTTGTACGCGATTCCCGGATCGGACGCCGAGACTATGACAGAGGCTATGACGCATATCCGAGACAGCGCGTCTCGAGCCCAGAAGATCACTCAAAAGATCCGGGCGTTAATTACAATGTCATCCGGTGAAGAGAGTTACTTCGACGTCCGCAAGCTGATAGAAGAGCAAAAGGACTATCTTCTCGCGATGCTCCCAAAAACAGCTGACCTAAAGCTCCATCTCGGTGACGAGCCTCTTCCGGTGTACTTGGACGCTAACCGGTTTCGCCAGACTCTTATACATCTTGCGGCCAATGCGAGCGACGCGGCCAACGAAAAACCGACGATTCACATCCGCTGCTATCGGGACCTGCAGGCTCGGACGAATAACGGGTGCGAAATGGTAGCCTTGGAGTTCAGCGACGACGGAATCGGCATCGATACGCGCGAGTTGCCCAAAGTAGTGGAGCCTTTCTACACGTCGAAAGATCAAGAAGCCCACTCAGGAATGGGGCTCTTTGTCGTCGACCAGTTCGTACGCTCGCTTGGAGGACGGCTCTCGATCGCATCGGCTAGAGGGGAAGGAACTCGAGTGGTCTTCACATTGCCACTCGTCAAAGACGCCATGGAGGCCACATCTAGTCCCCTTGAAAAAGGAAGCCAATCAAACCCTACGAAATCGAATTCATCTGGGAGCAATCTCAATGTGCTAATCTACACTTGGGAAGACATAGCCCATCACCCGTTAATCAACTCGATCCGCAGCGCAGGCTGGAAACACCGAATTCATTTGGATGGCGAGCAATTGCAGCTGGACGTTCGTGAAATGGGCGCCGCTCTCGACGGTATCGTGATTTTCAAAAGTGCCCTAGACGAGAAAGTCGAGGATCTCGTAGTTGAAATCGCCGAGCTCGAAAACGCGCCTAAACGGGCCGTTGTGGCGCTCGGAGAAAGTGTCGATGCCGTATCCGAGCGCGTCCGATCTAATTGCGGCATTCTTGTATCCGGCTCCGCTAAGCCAGCCGGTCTTTTGAAAACGCTCGAAAAGTTTTTTAGCTAGGGTTCGAGGCCTATGAGCGTATCCGAATCAAAATCACGCGAGATACTCGTGCTGGATGATGATACCGTCGTCCTAGCGGCTCTGAAAGAGACGCTCGAGCGAGAGCGGTATAAAGTCCATGCTTTCAGCAAAGCTAACGAGGCTTTGGCCGCCTTGGATGCTCATGCTTTCGCCACAATAATCTCCGACCAGCGCATGCCAGAAATGACGGGCCTGGAGTTTCTCGACAAATGTAAGCAGAAACAGCCCAATGCCTCGCGAATACTAATAACCGGTGTCTTAACTTTGAATACGGTTATAGAGGCGGTCAACCGAGGTGAAATATTCCGCTTCTTAGCCAAACCCTGGATACGGGAAGAGATACTCGCCACCGTGGATAATGCTGTTCAGCGATATGCTTTGGTTGAGGCTAATGAACGACTTAGCTCGGATACTCTCGAACTAAACGACAAGCTAGTTAAGGCCAACTCAGCTCTAGAAGAAAAAATCCGCCAATTAGAACAGCAGGCAAGCGACTTGGAATCCACCAACCAAGCTCTCGAGGAGAATTTCAACCATTCGCTAGAGATATGCTTTCGATTGATCGAAGCATTTCATCCGATTCTCGGCGAGCAAACCAAGGCGGTTGTTTCCATATGCAAGGAGATCGCCAATTCGGAATTGCTCAGCGAACGGGAGAGCGAAGTTCTAAAGGTGAGTTCCTGGCTATACAATCTGGGCCGGATAGGGTTGCCACGCGAATTGCTTACCAAAAGCCTGAACGATCCGCAAAGCCTCGACGAGCAAGAACGGGTCTTGCTTCACCACTACCCCGTTTACGGACAAACGCTCGCGGGTTTTGTTGGAGCGTTGGAAGAGGTTGGTCTTGCCATACGCGCTCACCGCGAGCGCTTCGATGGACGCGGGTACCCGGATGGCTACAGCCGGGAAATGATTCCGGTTCCAGCTCGTCATTTGGCCATAGCAGCTGCCTTCGTTGAATCCGACCTTCCGCGAGACGAAGCTTTGGAATTCATAATCAGGGATTCCGGCAAATCGTTTCATCCCGAGGCCGTCAGGCTCTTCATGAAGAGCTCCAATCTTTCTAACCTTCCCAAGAAGGTCCGCGAGCTCACTCTGGCCGAGCTCGAACCCGGGATGGTGCTGGCCAAAGGGATCCACAGCCCCTCTGGGCTGCTGCTCATACCAGAAGAGGAGCGACTGACCCATAGCATCATAAAAAAGATCAAAGAACACGATTTCGCTAATCCCATTACCCAGCGGCTGATGGTGTTTCGATAAATCAAGTTCAGGAAAATTGGCTTATCCGACAAATCTACTAACATCGGTAGGCTGTTCCAATGAAGGATTCTGCGCATGCCAAGATCCCCGAGATCGAGGTAAAGTCCGTATGAAATGGGCCGATCTACCTGTATACCTGACAAGCTCGGTCCAGATCACCTTGTCGATTTCACCAATTCAAATGAGCAAGCCGATTTCCCAACAAGAGAACCCCAGTTCTCAGCCTTCGACTACCGGGAAATTCCTGACATTCCGGGTGGGCTCAGAATCTTACGGAATCGAGGTTTTAAGCATCCGGGAGATCATCCGCGTGCAGCAGATCACTCCGGTTCCACAGATGCCTGAACATGTCAGAGGGGTCATCAATCTAAGAGGAAAAGTGATTCCCGTTATCGATCTGGGCATCAAACTCGCTCTGCAGAACACCGAACCCACCGAAAGAACCTGCGTCATTGTCATGGATATTAAATCCGAAGTGGGCGAAAATACGTTTCTCGGCATCGTGGTCGACGCTGTTGAGGAAGTTCTTTATATCGATTCCGACCAAATTGAGCCACCGCCAGATTTCGGGACTGAAATCAGCCGAGAAGGCTGCATCGGAATTACCGCCCGCAAAAATGGCCTGATGACTCTCCTGGATATCGAGAAAGTCGTTTTTAGGGAATTATCCGGCGCCCTAGCCAACATCTAAACTTCGATTCGAAAGTCTACGGGAAGTCTGGAATCCTACGCAGACCGAATCCGGAAGGATTCCATGAGCAACACGCCGACATCCTCCCCAATTTCCAAGCAAAACATGGTCGTTGGTGTTGGAGAGCTAGCTATCTCAAACAAACGGGATGTCGTAATCAACACCTATGCCCTTGGTTCCTGCATCGCGGTGTCGGCCTACGATACCGTTACAAAAGCTGGTGGCATTATACACATCATGCTTCCAGACTCGCGCCTCTACTTGGGCAAGGCCGAGCGTCAGCCTAGCATGAAGTTGGCCGAACTATTGAAGAAAACGCCGTCGCTGCCAGTGACTCCGGAAGTGCTCCCTAAACTCATTCGGATAATGAAGGATCCGGATAATGGAGCTGAAGAGATCATGGGTGTAATCTCCACCGATCCATCGATCGTTGCGGGCGTTCTAAAGCTGGCAAACTCAAGTATCTACGCTCCACCGAGTCCTGTGACGGATCTCAATGAAGCCGTTACGCTGCTTGGAAATAAGGAAATCTACAGAATTGTCTCCAACGTCGCCAGCAGCAGCTTTCTAGATGGAGAGCTCAAGAGCCTGGAGATCGGTAAAGGAGGACTCTGGACCCACAGCCTGGCAGTGGCGATCGTTATGGAGACGATCGCTGAGAACGAAAGCGATTTTGAAGGCCTCCCCTACACTCTTGGACTACTTCACGATATAGGAAAACTCGTTCTCCATCACGCCTACGGCGAGTGCTACAATCGAGTTTTCCAAGGGGTCGAAACTGAGAATCTCTCGTTGAATCAAGCGGAGACCGCTCTCTTTGGATTCGACCACGCATTAGTGGGTGGAGAGATGCTCAAGGAGTGGGGTTTTCCAGAGGAGATCTACGTCCCCGTCCGCTACCGATATACTCCCGAAAACGCTGGTCAATTTAGAAAGATGTCAGATGCCTTGCAAATAGCCAACTGGGCCGCAGGCGTCATTGGATGCAATGTCGGTCGCGACACTTGGGCCCTCGACATGGAGAACTTGACTACAGATATCGACGAAATCGCTCTCCATCGAGGCATTATCGAGGCCCAAGAACGAATGCAGCAAGCCAAGCAGGCGCTATCGGCCGGGTCGAACTAGTAAGACCCAGGCCATTTCGCTCCAGGCATCGTCTAAAGCAATGGCAGTTCTACCCCTCGAGAATAGGCAGTTTACGCTAAAGAGCGGACCTAAATGCGCCGAATTCCTATACTGCGAGACTAACCATACTACTAGTTCTTCATGCCCGATTATAACAAACTGCTTCAAGCATCCTTGCCCGAGTCATTAGATGCGGCTGTCGACTCAGTAAGCTTCGAGTACGAAGATGCTGAATCTCTCCTTGGGGCGGACGTCTCGGATTTCGAGCAATTGAACTACTGCGTGTTCGCCTATTTCACGCGCAACGATATCTTTTACCTAAATCGCTCGGGACAGAGGTTATTGGATCTCTACCATTCTCCATTTGAAACCAGTCGAGCGATTTCCAAACCTCGCTTTCGATTGAGCGGCGATCCAAGCTTAGAGAGCGACGACCGAGATGTAATCGAGGCCTGCCGACCGAAACATCACGTTAAGGAGCTGATTTCCCTTTCTTGGGGAGCCACCTGGCTGCGCGGGTCCAAATTCCCTATTCGCTCAACGACTGGAGTCCCATTGGCCGTCTTGTTTGCCGGCAGAGAAATGCTTGGATCCGATCAAATTCAGAACGCTGGACGGCGGCAATGCCTTTACCAACCAACCCACGGAGAAAACTAAGATGAAAAAGAACGTGCTACTCGTAGAAGACGACCCCGCCTTGCGCATGGTCGTACGGGAGGTCCTCAAAGACGATTTCAATATCGAAGAAGCAGACAATGGAGAAACCGGAGTCGAGAAAGGGGTCAATAGCCCTGCCGACTTGGTGATACTCGACTACCACTTGCCGAAGCGAGACGGCCTCGAAGTGATCGCCGAAATAAAGAAGGTCCATCCGTCGGTCCCCGTCATCGTGCTGACGGGCTATCTGAGTCCGGAGTCAGAAAAGCAATTTAACGAGCTCGGTGCCAATAAGATATTCCCCAAGCCATTCAACTATCGAACCTTGCTGGAAGCCGTGAAAACCCTTTCCGGCAAAGATCAGGAAATGGTACAAGATAAAGCTTCAGCTACGTCCAATCCGACACGCGAGATTGCTCCCGTAAATCATATTTCCGACAGCCAGGCTCTCAAGCAAAGTCTGACCACATTGGCGGCTCTCGCCGAGAAAGTTGAGTTCATGCAAGCGACTACGGAAAAATACCGGATAGAGCCAGGGGACCTGAATGCCATCCGCGAAACCGTTCGCCTAATGGAAGCGGAAATCAGAACCTACTACGGAAAGATGAACGAGGCATTGATGGCGCTGCCCAACCCGTTAGCCTCAACCTTATTGTCCGGAACCAAACCATGCGTTCTCGGCGACAACTAATCCTGTAAACCCTTCGCTAAACCCTCTCGGAATCATTGATTGATTCTTGGAATCAGACCAAAATACCGATTACTTAAACGAACATAAAACGCAGTCGGAATCTCCGCTAAAAACCGATCCCACTAACTATAGAGAATGAAACTCCTAATCGTAGACGACGATCCGGCTATCCGGCTATTGCTATTCACGGTTTTCGGCGAGAAACACGATGTTTCCGTACTTTGCGACGGGCATAATGCAGTATCCGTCCTCTCGGACCCGAATCATCAGTTCGATGTCGTTTTGCTCGACCTGAAAATGCCCCGACTTTCCGGCGAGATGGTCTTGGAATTCCTATCGGATTGGCAGAACATCAAAACGAAGTTTATCATCGTTTCCGGATTCCCAGCCGAAGCCGAGCACCTGGAGTACGACAATCTCATCGCCAACCTGCCGAAGCCATTCAACATCAAAGAGCTTGTACAGCTCGTTGAAAGCTCGGCGGACACTCAGCTCGAGGCAGTGTAGGGAGCCCTACGGCGAATTTTCCCGTTAGCCCCTCCTACCTTCCAAACCATACTTGCCGTAGGTTTTGGCTATTTGCCCGACAGCCGCCTTTCCGTAAGCAGCCTTCATTTTCGGTGGAAGCGATGTCTTGAGTAGCAAACGCTCGTTCTCCCGATCCAGGATCATGAGCTTCATCACTTTCGACCGAGCTTCTTCGACAAGCGATTCCAGGCCACGAGGAAACGAGTTCGGATCATCATTTATCCTCTTCAAGAGCTGAAGCCCCTTCTCCAATATCGGCAAAAAGGTTTCCTTGCGCTTCAAGAACGCCTCGTCCGGAGGCAATCCGGTCGATCGCATGATACGACCTTCCTCGATAAAAAGCTCATGCATATCGGAGCACAGCCTTATGTGCTCTTTCAAAATCCGCTCAGCTTGTTCGCTCTCCATTTTGGGGATCAATTGGCTCCTAAAACATTTAGGCGAGCTAGAAGATCGTCTTCCCAACTCAAGTGTTCAAGCCTCCATTTCGCCATCTGTCGCAACGATTGCAGACCGGGGCTCAAAGATTCCTCAGTTATTTCAAGCCCTTCTGGATCCAAGATTTCTTGGTACGCCAAAATCGCTTTCTCAGGCAGGCCAAGCCGTTCGAAGCACAAGCCTATCTGATGAATAGCGGCCCATCGCCATTCTGGAGCTGGATTATACTTGGCCAGCGACTGGTAGATAGTCAGCGCGCTCCTGTAGTCCCGTTTCTCATAAAACTCGTTAGCTAGCTCATTTCCTGTCCGCTGCCTCCAATAATCCGCTGCGCCATCCAAAGCCGTATCAGGACTAGACTGGCGCTGCAAAATCTGCACGACCTCCTTCAGCGCCTCCGGCTTGCGACTGAGCTTCTCGTAGGATTTAGCCAGCAGATATCTGATCTCTGGGGAATGCGCACTCATACGATAGTGGTCTAGAAACTGTTTGAGTCGTGGAACCGCGTACTGGTAACGACCAAGTTGATAAAGTAAGTGGCACATTCGGTAATCGACACGCATCCGCTCGATCGGCTTGAGATCAAGCTTCGAAAGCAACTCGTAGTGACGATACGACTCTTCGTATTCCAGCAATTCCGAGTGGGTCTCCGCTATCTCGAGCTTGGCATTCAAAGACAAATCACGAGCCCGTTCCAATTGGTCGATGGAAATATCCAGGGAGGAATTCAAGACCATATAGTAGTTGGATATAGCTATCTCCAGGCCTCCCATCGCCCGGTAAAGATGTCCCAGCTCCATATAGACGCTGGGCAATCGGCGGCTTTCTCCAAACTCTTCTGTAAGCCTCTCGAGAACAACGGCCGCTTTGGGGAGCATCCCATCTTCCTTAAACAGATTAGCCATTTCGAACAACACGTTCTCCTTCTCAGGCGAGTCGATTGGCACTCCGAGGGCCGCGGCGAAATACCTTTCCGCCATATCGTGATCGCCCCCTTTCCACAGAGAAGAACCGAGTTCCAAGTGTTTGCGGATTTCCCTGGCCGCTACAGCCGGATCGATAGTCTTCTTTGGCTCGATAACCAGAATACGATCGGGCTCCTTCTTTTCCCCTCCATCTTCCGCTTCAAGCTCCGATGGCATTTCGGTTTCGTCAGCGGCAAACGCCACCCCGCTTAGCAAGGCTAATATGGCTACGTTATAAATCTTTGTCAGCGGTTTTCTCATACAAATTCTAATCTATGCGGTTATAGGTAGTTCCGCTTCTGGATGGTTCCCTTTCCTGCGGAAGCGCGGGAGAGAATGGCACGATCGTTCTCACATCACCTCCTTCTCTCTCGTTCTCGAAGAATATCAATACCTCCTCAGGGCGAATTACAGGTTCCTCGAATGCGTCACCCATGATCAGCTCCCTATCTTGGCCTTGGCGAGGAATACTTGTATCGATCCGTCCCGATACTACCGTATACGGGTCGAGCTCCACGACGATTTGATTCCTTATCTGATTTCTTCTAGCGGTTTCTATGCTCAACTCGCTTTCAAATAATTCAGTCCCTCTTCCAGGAGCCACCAAAGAAAATTCCGGGAGCGCTGGCGAAGAAGCTCGTTTGGCTAGAGCGTCGCTATCCGAGAACCGCAAGGGAGGAGGCTTGGCGTAAGCTAGATAGCCCGGGTAAGGATCATTTCTTCGCAAGGGCAGGTTTCCAAGACTGGCCATCAAATTTCGGGGCGTCAGCTTCAACGTTCTGAGAATCGCGGGCCGCTTGCTGTTCATCTCGTATTCATTATCCGAATATGGAACATATTTGATCGAATTTCGAAATGGGGCCTTGGTCTCCAAATGGCCCTTCGAAGGGGAATCCGCAACCTGGGCCATGTCCGCATTCTTTCCCAAGGAGCGCTTTTCCAATTCTCGTCGAGCACTTTCGATGAGATCGTCTTCAATTTTCCGGAGCCCTTTTACCTCGGCCTCCATCAAGCCTTCGTTCATTTCCGCTCTCTGGGTATCTGCCAACTCTGACACTCGATTTTCGACGCCTTCCAATTGATCTGTCTGCTCCAATTCTAAACGGGCTAGCAGTTCGGCTTCCGCAAGCCTTTCCCGCTCTGCCAAACGTTTTTCCAGTTCCTTTTTCGCCGCTTTCTCCTCACTTGAAATTCGTTTTTGCGCTTCCGTTTCGAGCCGGCGTTCCTCTTTGGCTATCCGGCTTTGCAACTCATCCCTCAAAGAGGTCTCCAATTTCTCAAGCTCCCGATCAATTGATAGAATACCTTGGTTTTCCTCCTCCGCAATCCGATCGGCCATCGCTTCTTGGGCTAACTGAGCTTTCTCATCCATCCGCTTTTCAAGCTCTACCTCCTTCGCTCGCTTTTCCTCTTCCATCTTGGCCAGCAAAGCTTGATCCGCTTCGGCCTCATGAATCTCGAGTCGACGGAGCATAGCGGCTTTTGCCTCCGCCTCTTCTTTGGCTAACCGCCTAGCCAACTCCTTCTCCTGGCGTCTCTTCTCATCTCGAATCTGGGCTTGGAGCTTTTCATGCAAACGTCGCTGCTGACGCTCTAAGCGCTTGCTTTCTAACTCCTGCCTAGCCGCCTGCTCTTCCAGTTCACGGTCTTTTTTCGCTTCATCGATCAAAAGTTGGGACGCTTCTTCTTCGAGTGCATCAACCGTGCTCTCCCGCTCATCTTCATACTTGGATTTCTCGGCCGCCTCGGGGCTTTCGCTAAGCGGCAAGGGTCGGTTCGATTTCGCGGTGAAATGGGAACGCGTTTTGGGATCCACACTTTTGATCGCCGTTGGGCTGCCAACCGCTCCAACCATGAATACGGCGGCTAGAATATTCACCGTTTTCGAATGTAAATTTTTCTGAAATGCCTTCATATCGTTTGAGGTCTTTACCTCGCTAATCCACTAGGTAGTCCCGTCTATCTCTTATCGACTGGATAGCCCCTCTTCTTGAACGGATTTACCCCTGGAGAAGTCAGGTAATCCTTCCGGATATTCCCCTTGCTTGAGACGATAGGTTTTCAGCAGATCCTCAGTGGTGTGAATATCTACATCCCCCGCGCGCTCGTCTTCGAATTCATTATTGTGAGCGGAGATTTTTCGATGATCGCCATAAGTCTTTAAACACTCGCTAGTTTGGACCCAAGCAGCAAAGGCCTTAGGGAGCACTTCCCCATTCGCTTGAGCAAGCTCGACAGCCCGATCAATAACTTCCGGCTGGCAGAGGGGGTAATTCACATTGAAGTTCACGTGGAGGTCGCAGGGAAAGTGACTCGTCAAATGCTGGAACACCGGAATCGATGGAACCTCATCACCCGCCAACTCAGAAGGTCTCTCCAACACCGTAGCTCCGAAATCCAAGGCGACCCGGGCGATTAGCTCGCTCTCTGTAGAAACAGCGATCTCGTCCACTAACTTAGCCATCCGCAGCTTCTCGATGCCTAAACCCACGAGAGGTTTTCCCTCAAACGGCATCAAGTTCCTGTGCTTCAGGCGCTTGCTCCCCAAACGAGCGATGATAGATCCCGCTACGTGCATAGCATTAAACCAACTGAACTCTCACGTTGGCGATAGGCAATAATTGCCCGCAACAAAGGATATCGGGGCCGCCTACAGGTCCTTCTGGTGTATTCATTGTCATTTTCTCAATTAACCTAACTACATAGCATTTGGCGGGCCAGATTGCATAAATGGGCTTCTGCTTCGTCCGACTAATACTGATATCGAGAAGCGTGACTACGAATCGGATGCGTCGCTATAAGCTTACTCTGGTCTTTTAAGCGCTGATTGAGGAGCGCATCCCGATATCCGGGCAATCGACGGCTCGCCAAGGCAAATTGGACCGAGCATTCATCCTAACGACCCTTTCTGTGAAGCGCCACACCCAAATTGTTGGCCCCTTCCGGAGTCGGCCTCAATCGCTCTGCCTCCATCAATTGAATTTCCGCACTCTCAACGCCGCCAAGCAATCGGATCGTTCCTTCAAAAAAGCTCTTTTCCAACCTTCCGGATAAGGCAAAGGACCATCCGGATCCAATACTTCATTTGGGTCTGCCGAACTCGGACTGGCTTTTGCGAGAAATTCGCTGGCAGCATCGAGATCTCCACGGAAAAGGGCCATCGAGCACAGAGCCCAGTCAGCCATTCTATGACTGAATCCAGTGGAATGGAAACGCGCCTTCACATCTTGATAATCGTGTTTAGCGAGGGCGGTGGCCACAGCGGCCCACTGAAAATCCAAGTCGCGTGACAAGCTACTGGGATAGTGATGTTGGCGATAGCCAACCGATGGAAGGATCTCGAGTCGCGCTTCACCGACGAGGGCTCTCAGATTGAAGTCGATATCTTCACCAGTTGGAAGCCCTCGATCATATCCAATTCGTTTGGCGAACTCCATGTTTACTCCCGGCCACACTGGGCCCGGCAAATAGTTTCTTTCGAAAGTGCGAACCATTGCTCCCGGGGTCTTCATAAATCCGGGCATATCCAATCTCCCTATCCGTTTTGATGAAATTCCATCAAAGAGCTCGCAGGCGTCAAAGACAATGGTTGAGCCTCCTTCGAGGGCATCAACGAAACGGCCAATTCGACCAGGCAGAAACTCGTCGTCCGCATCGAGCCAAATAGCAAACCTCGTAACTACTTATTCTATACTTTTTTGCCGAGCGTTTCCGAGACCTATCTTTTCATCCGGACGAACAATTCTAACGCGATCCTCGCCAAATGACAACGCTCGCTCAGCTGTTTCGTCATTGGAGTAGTCATCCACCACTAGAACTGGGCAATCCGCTTGCGACACGACTGATGCAATCGCCCTTCCAATTGTTTCCGAGGCATCCCGCGTGCAAATGATTACCGCAGCGCCTAGTTGACTACTCATCAGGATTTTATCATCTACACAATCTGGATTCCAAACTTTTCTCCCTCAACTAAGCCAAAATAAAACGGCTCTGCTGCTCGCTGCATGCGAGTAGGATCTTTACGTCCCTACTCTTCGAGCTCCATAGCTCTTCTATCCCGCAAACTGACTTTCCCAATAATTCAGTTCCGGTTTTAGTTTTGTCATTATCGAGAAAAAAGCGGACGTAAATTCCTTTCATCAATAGTACTCTCGCTAAGAATATGCCTCTCGGACTGGCTCCCAAATCGCGAACCCGCCATCTTTTGCTGAATGGGCCGCTGGGCTTTCAACTTCCTTCTCTTTCAAATTTAGCAGCGTCATCCAATAACGCTCCAATTGCCCCGTTCTATTTCGCCATGTCGAACTTTTGGATACCGACGATTCGAATGAATCGAACGGCCACAAGGCCCGTCCGATTCCACTCGAAGTTGAGAGTATATGCAATTTGGAATACTCTCTCGCGAAATCCATTTTACCCTCGTACCACAAAGCCAACCCTAACTCGCATGCGTGTTCGGAAAGAGCCGAAAAACTGGGCTCGCGAGCAAAAGCGATATGATCGAGCAGCTTTTCATACTCCTCCAAGAGAATCGAACACCATCCTGAATGAAGGACATACATCGCTCCAAAACCCTTTGACGCTTTGAACCCTTCCTCAAGCAACTCTCTCAATCGAGCTATACCTGCTCGGCAATTCGTTTTCAAGGTTCGGTCGAGCAGAATATTAAACCGATCCCGCTCTCTAAAAAATTCGCATGAGTAATACAGCGGAGTTATTGAAAGCCGCTACACTTTCGAATCCGCATATTTGCCCAACTGGAAAATCGTCTACCATCATGAGACGATAAGAAAGAAGCGAATACAGCTGGTTTTGTAAGTGATGGCTGATTCGTATCAGTCCAAAACACGCATATATCATCCAGAGGTTTTCGTGCGTTCGAGAATAGATCAGATTCCGACTACGAAGAAAGGCCATCGTATCCGCTGCTTTCGATCAACCGCCTCAGCGAATTGAATAACGGCCTAAGCTTCTGTTCAGAAATGCCTGTCGATTCTGGATACGATCTAATCAAAAAGAGAGCCCTCAAAGACGATATTTCTGGACTTCCCCAAACAGCGAGCCCGATCGAGTGAGTTTTTGCCCATCGAGCGATTTTTAAAACAGTCTCTGCCTGATCCGAAAGCAGGACAATGTGGCTAGGAAGCCGAGAAGCGCTGCCAGAGGCGAAGTGTTGAAGGTTTTTTATTTCCGATTGATAACCAAGAAAACTCACCCCTCTTCCTAGCATCCCCAACAATATTGGCGATTCCCACCTTCCAGAATCTCCTCCTCGATCAGAAACAGTATTAGCTTTTCCGTACGCTCTTTCCTTTTCTCCACAAGTGGGAGCGACAAGTTCGACGATTCTTCAAAATCGGTATCGGGCAGCCAAATACCCCGATCTATCTATAATAGAATGGCGGATGGGATTACCGGGCAGCGCATTTCATCAAGCAATCGAGCATGGATAATCCGATCAATTCCTTCTTCTTTCGCGATTCTACATCCCTCCGGAAACGAATCATCATCCTCGATACAAATCCATCTCCGAACGCGCTATCCCAGTTGGGGGAAAGGCATCTTCTGGAACTCTAATCGGATTAAAGGAAATGAAAATCCACTCATTCACAAGATCCAGACCTTCAACTGTCGTCACTTCCTCATGGGAAGATAGTCTTTTAAACCGACTCCCCAATCCAAGACGAATCGCTTCGCTTTTGGAAGGACCATAAAGGAAGACTTTTGGTTTCAGCTCTGGCGATTTAGGCGATTCCAAGTTTCGTGGATAGCTTTTCCAATGTAACCGTCATCACAAGGAAACGCCCGACTCGCCGACCATTTTAAGATTCGATTCGCAATCGATTAACATCTCTTGAATCGCTACAATAGGGATTGACCATAAATCGCTTGAGGAAGTGGGACAAGAAATCCGCTAGAGATTTGCTATTTGAGAAAAATGTCTACAGCCTCCGCCACATCGAATAGAAATCGCTAATGCCTGATTCGTTCATAGAGGACCCATCTACAGACTCCGGCCCATCAACCGATGCCGAGTTGTCGAAGGCCCAGACTCTGGCTGACACTCTACTCGAGTCATCTGCTGATGGTATTGTTGTTCTCGACCGATACGGCGTTGTCGAAAGACTGAACCAGCTAGCCCAGATTATGCTGGGCGTGAGTTCTAGCGAGACGATTGGGAAATCGGTTAAAGAAGTATTTCTCGCTTTCGATCCCGAGACAGACGAACCTATTGATCTTTCCTCCGAAAAGTACCGGAGCCCTCAGCTCGCATCGACGCGGGCCTGTCTCGTCAAGCCAGATGGCACCCGGGCATCCATTGCTTTTCAGCTCAAACCCAAAACGAGCGCCGATCCGTCTCGGCCCGAACTTTCAGGCGCTCTTCTGTTCATAAGTGATCAGAGTCAAACGGAATCCAAAGAGGCCCAAATACGATTGATAGCCACCGCCTTGAAGAGCATTGGCGAAGGGGTAATCATCACTGACAAGAATTGGGTCGAAGGCGACCCTCGCATTCTCTACGCTAACGACGGTTTTTCGGAGATTAGCGGTTACACGGAGATCGATGTAGTAGGAAAAGGGATCTCTCTGCTGCACGGGAGGAACACCGACTTTTCGATCGTCGAGGAAATGATTCTCGACATCCAAGCCGGCCGGACAGCGGCCGGGGAAATGGTGGGCTACAAGAAGGACGGGTCCGAGTTCATTATGGCCTGGAAGGTCTTTCCTGTTTTCGCATCGGGAAGCGAGATCTCCAATTACGTGGTCATCCAACGAGATGTTAGCCAGATTCGACGGCTGGAGCAGGATCTTTTTCAATCCCAGAAAATGGAAGCTGTCGGCCGCTTGGCCGGCGGGATCGCTCACGACTTCAACAATATCCTGGCAGTTATTCTCTCGTTTTCAGATCTAATTTTGGAGTCCAAAGAAGAGGTCGATACGAATGCCAAATATTTGAAGGAGATTCGCAAGGCCGCTGAGAAGGCGACTGATCTGACCCAGCAGCTACTTTCATTTAGCCGCCGAAACAAGAATCTGAAACCGGAGGTTCTGGACGCTATAAAGGTTGCCCGGGACATGCAGAAGATCCTTCGCCGCCTGATCCCAGAAGATATCGAGTTCGACGCCCAGTTCTCTCCGACTCCAGTGCACGTGAATCTCAACCGCACTGCCCTCGAGCAGATTCTCATCAACTTTACCACAAATGCTCGCGACGCCATGCCCGATGGCGGCAAAATTTCCCTCTCAATCTCCGCATGCTCGGCTGAAGAAGCCGCTGAACACCTGCCTGATCAAATCGAGTCCAGCCCCTGCATGATGCTCAGCTTTCAGGACAGCGGTATGGGCATCGATGAAGCGACCCGAGAACGCATTTTCGAGCCCTTCTTCACCACCAAGGATACAGGCAAAGGAACGGGTCTTGGACTGTCGACCGTCTACGGAATTGTACGCCAAGCGAATGGCCATATCGAGCTAACCAGCGAAATCGGCAAAGGAACGCGATTTCGCGTCTTTTTGCCCCAAGTCACAGCGATAGAGACTGCTGAAAAAGACGAAGGCGCCCTGGCTCCGGCTACCAATTTGTCTTCCAGCAATCGGGAGACGATTCTCGTTGTCGAGGACGATGAGACCATGTGCGACTGCATATCCGGTCTGCTCGTATATCACAACTACGAGGTTTTCTCCACCAACTTGGCCGAAGACGCCATCGATTTCTTCGACGAATCCAACGCCAATATTCAGCTACTGATAACCGATCTTATTCTGCCTAAAATGCGTGGATCGGCGCTCGCGGAGCGGCTAGTAGAAAAGAATCCGGATATGAAAGTGATTTTCATGACCGGCTACTCGGAAGAGGTCTACAGCCAATTCAAACTCCCTGAAGACGCCACCGTTCTAAAGAAGCCGTTTTCGCTCAAGGGCGCTCTGACCACAGTGCAAAAGCTCCTTAATAGCGAAGCAAAGCAAGCCTAAGTATCCCATTTGACCTCGATTTAGGCGGGAATTACCGGCGTACAACCCTTAAGAATGGGCAAATCATCCTAAGGGTAGATCGACTACTCATTTATCTCTCAAGAATCGCTTGTGGCGCGACGATGGTCTCCGAGGAAGAACATCAGAATGACAAAAGTCCATTCAGCGAGCAACGAGCCCAATGCAGTGGTCCCCTGAAACCATCGATCAACTTGAATCCATCGCCAAAAAGATCTCCGGCGAGGCACGACGGACGCAACCAGGATCTGACGAGGGGTTGCTGCCTTTGTATTCCCTTTTGGGAGATCTAACCTCGGATCTACCCAAAGATCCCGCAATCTCAGCAGTTGTGCATTCTCTGGAAGCCACGCTCACGCCGCTGATCGAGGAGGCTCGCTTCTTCGATTACGGAACCGTCGCCAAACTTCTGAAGACGTCTGAAAGCCTCGAGCAATTGGTCGCGAAATTGAGCTCTGGAGAAACCCCTGCGATTCAGAACACATCCAGCCAAAAGTCGCCCTCGCCTCTCGACTCCCTTACAGAGCTGCCGTCACTTGAGAGCCAAGAAATCGACGCATTGCCAACCCCAGAAATCGAGCAACCCGCAGACTCGGATTATCTTCTGGCTTCAAAGAGTAGTGGAGAAGAAACACCGCCTCTTCAGAGCGCTGATCCCGTCGAGCGCGTTGCTAAGCAATTCTCAGGCGAGCTTCTGTTGGCGGAAGAAGGCAGCGACGAGGGCCTTCTGCCCATGTACAGCCTGGTTTCCGAGCTGGCATCGCTTTGCTCGCACACTCCATCCGTTCATGAGTCAATCCAAGCCGTCTGCGATCGGCTCGAGGGCCTCCTGGATAGCGCAGGCCGTTTTAGTCGGGCCGATCTCGACTTCTTAACAGAATTCAATGTTTGGCTGGAAACGACCCGCTACGCTCTTTCGGCCAATCGGGCTATCGAGCCTTTCCAACCCTCCGCCTCGCAGGCTTTGGAGGATTCAAACCAGGAGTCCGCTAAAAGCGTGTCCGAATCTCCCGAGGACGACTTCACCGAGTTCGACGCAATCATGGATTTGAATCTCGCTGAGAACGAGGAACTACTGACCGAATTCCAGTCGGAAGCCACCGACCATCTCGGCCAGATTGAATCAGCGGTGCTTGAGCTTGAGCAAAATGCGGCCTGCGAAGATGCGATCAATGCTCTCTTTCGCTCCTTCCACACATTGAAAGGAGTCGCCGGCTTTCTCAACCTCATCCCCATCTATCGCCTTGCCCACGAGATTGAAGACCTAATGGACCTCGTTCGCTCTGGAAAATTGGTGATTTTCAAGGAAGTCGTCGATCTCGTCCTAGACAGCAAGGACGCAATCGCCGCTCTAATCGACCAAATCTCCGAGGCTCTCTCCAATGGCTCCACTCCAAATGAAGTCATCCCGGTAAGCTCCTTGATGACCAGGGCTCGACTGGCTTCTCAAGGGCAGCCCGCCTATCAGATAAGTGTCGGCTTCGGGCAATCGAATGATGAATCGGATAGCCGTCAGTCCGAGCAATCGGAACCTGATGCACCAAAGTCGAATAAAGTCCCCAAAGCTAGATCCCAATCTTCGACCATCCGCGTCAATACCAGCAAACTGGATAATCTTTTGGATATGGTCGGCGAATTGGTTATCGTTAAAAGCCAACTAACCGAGTCCACTGAAACTCTGGAGGATGAGAGCAACTCGCTCCGCCGAAGCCTCTCGCAATTAGCCCGTATCACCAAAGAGCTTCAACACACCTCCATGTCTCTGCGAATGGCCCCCATCAAACCAACCTTCCAGAAGATGAGCCGTCTCGTACGCGATATCAGCGGAAAAATCGGGAAGCCCGTAAACTTTGAAGTGGCTGGCGAGGATACGGAATTGGATCGAAACTTGGTTGAGGAGGTGGGTGATCCCCTCATTCACATGACGCGAAACGCCATAGACCATGGGCTCGAGAGTCCGGAGGATCGAATCGACGCCGGAAAACCTGAGGCCGGGCATATTCGAATTTCCGCGTATCATAGCGGATCCAATATCGCTATTGAAATCTCGGACGACGGTAGAGGAATCGATCCGGAAAAGGTACTGGCCAAAGCCCTTTCCAAAGGAATCGTCGATGCCGATGCGGATCTTTCTAAACAAGAGATTTTCAAGCTCATCTTCGCGCCGGGTTTCTCCACAGCCGCCGAAGTCACGGATATCTCCGGTCGCGGTGTCGGTATGGATGTCGTTCGCAAAAATATTGAGAAGCTAAGGGGCAAAGTGGAGATCGAATCCGAAATCGGAGCCGGGTCTACATTTCGTATTCTCTTGCCACTTACTATGGCCATTGTTGATGGACTTGTTGTTAAAGTGGGAGATAGTCGCTTCATACTGCCTTCTACCTCCGTAAAAATCGCTCTCCGCCCCGATGAAGCATCTCTCACTCCCGTGCAAGGAAAAGAGGAAGTCCTCAATATCAGGGACAAAGTCTATCCAATCAAACGACTACATGAAATATTCGCTATCCAAGATGCTGTCACGGATCCCAAAAAGGGAACCGTCGTTATTGTGGAATCGAATGACAGGCAATATGGACTTCTTGTAGACGCCATGATTCAAAAACAGGAAGTCGTCATCAAGAGCCTCGGCAGCATGATGCAGAATCTTAGTGGAATTTCCGGAGGAGCCATTCTCGGCGATGGATCGATCGCCTTGATCTTGGACACGAGATCACTAACGGAAACCGTCTGAGAAAAGCCGCCTGATAAGTCGCTATCCGAATTTCAAAAGGCCGAATTGGTTGCCTAAACGTGTATGGGCGGCAGTTTAACCACGTGAACGAAGCATTCGTGATTCATCACGGATGCTTCGTTCACGAGGTTAAA
>Ga0066378_10000117_pt1 | contig 32622 bp, 25 predicted proteins | sample Knorr_S23_td_DCM_FD_70947 | JGI IMG/M metagenome (GOLD analysis project Ga0066378, IMG submission 70947) | Marine microbial communities from Southern Atlantic Ocean transect - Knorr_S23_td_DCM_ad_71m_LV_A | ecosystem: Environmental > Aquatic > Marine > Oceanic | place: Southern Atlantic ocean...
CCATCTCATCCCCGTCACCTATCACCGCATGGGTAGGAACTGTTTTCCCCATGGAGAAAGTCCTTCCGGACACTTCTACCCAATGCAGAGAGCCGGCCCCGCTGGGACCGGCTCTCTGGGAGTGCCTCCTAAATTAGGAGGCTTAGATCAGGTTGACCGCGTCGTTCAGGAGCTCGTCCTGGACGCTGATGACCCTCGAGCTCGCCTGGTAGCCTCGCTGGGCCTCGATCAAGTGCACGAACTCCTCAGCCGTGTCGACGTTGGACTCCTCTAGGGCGCCGCCAATGACCGCGCCTGCGGGCCCGCTGGCTCCTGCGCCAATGCTCGATCCGCCGCTCGCGACAGTCTCTCGCCAGAAGTTCCCACCTGCGGCCTCGAGCCCCTCGGCGTTACCAAACACAGCGACACCGACGGAGCCGAGGGTCCGTTGTTGGCCGTTCGTGTAGAAGCCCTTGACGCTCCCGTCTGACTCTATGGACAAGTCTGCGAGCTCGCCTAGGCCATAGCCGTCCTGATCAGAGATGCGCGCGCTCGCGGCGTCACCAAACTGCGTCAAGCCGTCGAGCTGGCCGTCTGTGCCCATAGAGAGGGACAAGGTTTGGGCGCCCCCGTCCGTCCAGTCCACTGTGACGCTCGCTGCGAGAGCGGAGAGGTTGCTGGGCGCGCCGTTGGCGTCAAACGCGATCCCAGTGATCGGACCTGAGGTGACAACGCCTGCGTCAGCGTCGGCCTCCGCGCTCAAGGTCCAGGTCCCGTCTGCTTCACGAGCGAAGCTCAAGGTGAGCTGACGAGCCACCCCTGCGGCGTCGAAGACCTCTGTTGAAGTGACGACGCGGTCTGCGTCAGTTCCCTGCGTCGTGACCATCGGCAGGTAATCAGACCAGCTGGTAGAGCCTACGTTCGTCCCTAGGTCACTGATCGACATCGAGAGCTCCGTAGCGCCAGGTGTGTCTGCCGTGAGGGTCAAGCGACCGCTCGCGTCGAGCGCTGCCGTAGCGCCTGTGTAGAGGCCGTCGATGAAGCTGACGAGGTCTCCCACCGACGTGCCATCCGTGCCATAGACAAAGGAGGCGTTGATCGGTGAGCCGTCGACGTCTACCCCGCTCAAGGTGATCGTGTCACCAGGGGCATAGTCGCTGTTACCGCTTGGGAGCGCGTTCAGGTCCGTAGCGAGAGAGACGTCTACCTCCGATCCGGTGACGAGGTTTGTCGTGAGCCCTGCCGCTGCGGCAAGATCTTGACCTGCGCCGCCGGGCGTGAACTGCAGGCTCGCGCCGTCGCCAGCCGCCTCGCTCACCACCTCGATCGCGCCGCCGTTCAACGAGGCTGAGACGTGGTCGAGCGCGTCGATGGCGTCAGCCACGTCCTGCATAGTCACCGGCGCACCGGTGCCTTGGATCGCGATGGACTGGGGCGCGCCGCCAGAGACCGTGAGGTCCATCGTCCAGGTCTCTCCTGCGGGGATCGTAAAGGAGCCAGTCTGAGTCCCGGTCAAGGTCGCGGGGCTTCCCTCGCGCAGAGGAGTGCCACCGGTGAGGACCGCTGCGAAGGGGCCGCCGACCTCTGCCGGCAAGTTGCCAGAGAGGGTCATGGACTGGGTCGCGCTCGGGGCGAAGGGCTTCGTCGTGTCGAGGGTGATCGCTTGACCGCTCCCCGAGAGGACGCGATAGCCGCTCGCGAGATCTACGAGGGTGTTCGTCGAGTCTAGGCCGAAGCTCCCGACCCTCGTGTAGAGGTCTGCGCGCCCGTTGCTGAGCGCGAAGAAGCCGTTCCCGCCAATAGCGAGGTCGAAGGATCGTCCTGTCTGCGTGATCGCTCCTTGGCTGAAGTCTCTTGAGATAGCGCCCATCGCGACGCCACCACCGATCTGCATCGGGTTCGTTCCGCCAGAGCCGCCGTTCATCGCTGGCCGAAGGCTACGAGAGAACGCGTCGCCAAAGGTCGCGGACGCTGACTTGAAGCCGGGCGTGTTGGTGTTAGCGAGGTTGTTACCGATGACATCGAGCCAGCCTTGGTGGGCGTGGAGCGAGCTCAGCGCTGTGTAGAGGGAGGATGCCATGGCTCAGCCCTCCGCGCCTTCATCGGTCTCGTCGCCGGCGCTCGTGTCGCCTTCGACCGTGGTGTCGCCATCGGTGATCTCAAGCACGCTCGCGAGAGGCACATCCCTTCCATCAATGTTGAGGACAGCGAGGCCATCTTCGATCTTCACCGACTGAACCGTCCCGGTCTGCTCAGCGCCGGTCTCTAGGTCAGTGAAGGTGACCTCTTTTCCTATCAACGCAGAGCTCTGAGTGAGCTGGCTCATGAGCGCGTTCCCCTGCTGGAGCATCGCGAGCCCGACCATGTTCTCGTTCAGGTTCTGAATCCCTTCTAGCGAGGAAAGGTCCGTCAGCTGCGCGATGAACTTGTCATTGTCCATCGGCGACAGCGGGTCTTGGTTCTTCAACTGCTGAACGAGGAGCTCCATGAAGGCCTCTTTGTCCATCTGCCCGCCGCCAACTGCGTCGGCGTAAGAGCTGTCGTTGTGTGAGATTCCTGAGATGCTCATATTTTCCTCTAGGGTTCAGGCGTAGTAGTCGACCCCTTCGGCGTTGGCGAAGAGGCGGTGGATCTGATCGGGTGACGGCTCGACAGCGTCAGCGCCGTCGGCTTGCTCTGTGGTCTCGGCTTCGTAACCGAGGGCGAGATCGAGCTCTGCTTGCTCAAAGCCGCGATCGCTGAGCGAGGCCTCTAGCTCGGGCATGTACTGCTCGAGCGCAGCGAGCGCTTCGGGGGTCTCCGCACGAACGATGGCTTTGACCTCTTCCCCCTCGACGATGAGCTTGATGGAGACTCGGCCGAGCTCTGCCGGCTTGAGGTGAACCGTCGCGGTGCGCGCTTCGGGGATCAGCTGTAGACGAACCTGCCGCAACACATCCGACGCCTGCTCTCGGTCGGGGGTCGGCGCGGTCTCGGCGGTCGGCTTTGCGTCTGCGCGGACCTTCGCCGCAGGGGCTTGCTCTTTCATCCCTTGCGCCGACGCGACCTGTACCGCTTGCGCTTGAGGGGCTGTGGCCTTTGCGGTGATCGGAGCTGATCCAAGCTGCGCCTGGGGCGGCAGCTTGTTTGAGCTGACTTGCGGAGCTTGGAGCTGCGAGAGCTCCTGCTTCACGCCTCCCTCTCTCTGGCTCGCATGAGCGGGCCGCTCTGTGGGCTGAGCTGCAGGGCTAGTCTTAGACTTCAGGCTAGAGGCGAAGCTCTGATCTCCAGCTGATGCGCGTTGGGCTCCATCAGCTGAGGGGCCCTGCTGAGCTTCGCCATTGCGGACCTCGGCTCTGCCTTCACCTCTTGATCGCTGCCTCCTGCTGCGGTGCGATCTACGTGCGCCGTCAGCACTTCTCTCACGAGGCCCTTCAGAGCGCATGGAGCGCTCTTCTGATCCAGATCGGCTCCTCCCGGCCTCCTGAGCAGCCGCTCGCGTCCGCGAGCGAGAATGTTGCCTAGATATGCTCTCTCTTGAGGACCGGGGCTCCGGCACCTCGACCTGGGGCTTGATCGGGAGGGATTCCATCGTGCCTCGTACAAGCACGCCACTTGCCAAGCAGTCGACATAATCACAAGGTGTTTACTTACAAGCACTTAAGAGCCTTTTGGGTCGGGAGCCTCTAACCCCCCACAGGAAGGACTTTCCTGACGAATGCGAAAGGACTCGCCTCCCCTGAAACAAATTCAGCCCAGAGCTCGTCTTCCCTCACCCGGGCGACGCCTTCGCCACCCAGGATCCCCACAGGCGGGTATCCTCAAGTGGAGTCGGGGGTATCTCTAAGAGGTCTGCAAATGGAACTTGCGACCCCTAATGCAGCGAAAGCCCCACTCTGCTCCAAAGCCGATTCAGCTATGACCAAACTCCTACGCGCAATCGCTCCCCTGCTCCTCGTGCTCCCCGTCGTGGCGCAGCACGCTCAGGTCTCCGCAGTCGCTGTGGACCCGGCAAACCCTGATCACGTCTGGGTCTGCAACAAGACGAACTACTCCGTCTCCCTCATCGACGTTGCCGCTGGTCAGGCCCTCGCAGAGGTTCGCGTTGGAGTCTGGCCGCGCTCACTCGCCCTGAGCGCAGATGGAAGCAAGCTCTTCGTCGCCTGCCAGCGCGGAAACGTCTATGAGGAGCAGAACTCTGTCCTCGGGATGCCCGCAGCCCCGAAGCTAGGCCTGATCGCGGTGATCGACACGCAGACGCGGGCAGTGACCCAAAAGCTCTATGACGTAGGTGTTGAGCCCTACGGCCTCGCGCTCGCACCTAACGGCCTCTGGTTCGCGGTGAGTGGATTCCGCTCGGGAACGATCAAGTTCTTCGACGCTGCGAACTTCAACGAGGTCCTCGAGCACCAATACGATCGGAGTTTGAACTTCATCCCTCCGGGAAAGACCGTCAAAGACGTGGACGCGAACAGGGACGGGCTCCCCGACCTCGGCGATCCGCGGGGCTTCACCATCAGCGCGAACAGCCAGCGACTCTACGTCACGCACAACAAGTCGCCCTACATCTCTGTCCTCGACGTCAGGCTTGACGCGAACGGGATGCCTGTCGGCGCATCCGTAGGCGCGAAGATCGACATCAACGAGTACCCCTTCGACCCGATCATGAACCCGGTCCCGGTCCAAGAGCTCAAGAGCCAAGGGGTCCCGCGATTCATGGAGGACATCGCCCTCTCGCCGGATGGCAGCCTCGCGGTCGTCCCTCACCTCCTCCACAACGTCAACCACGACGTAAACCATGACTTTGGCCCCGGCTTCGCTGGCGACTTCGCCAACCGGGTCTATCCGGGCCTCACGGTGATCGACGCGGCGAACAATAGCTACGGCCAGCCGGGCGACGCCTCCAAGCGACTCCATCATGAGCTAGATGATGACCCGGAGCCCGCTGAGTACGGTTCTGTCGGCGACCCCGCCCCCTTCACTGGCGGAGACACAGTGCTCCTCGGATCTGTGGGTAGCCCCGTCCTCGGGGGGAGCGCGAACTTCCAGCTCACAGGGAAGTCGAGCACGGATCTCGTCGAGCTATGGATCGGCACGAGAGAGATCAATCAGCCCACGAGTGAAGGGGTGCAGAGGGTCGTTCCCCGCTTCGTCTATGACCTCTCGACGAACGACACCAAGACGATCAACATCCCGAACAACCCAGCTCTCGACGGCATCACCGTGATCTGCCAAGCGCGCATCACCCGCATAACCGGTCAACGCCGGTGGACGAACGCTGTACGAATGAGGATTCGCCCTCAGGGTGTCCAAACCGATGAGCTCGGTCACCGAGCCGGGCATCCGAGCAAGGCTCTCTTCAACTCAGCTGGTGACCACCTCTTGCTCCTCAACCGTGGCTCGGAGGACGTCTTCCTCTTTGGTGTAGATCAAGAGTCCCTCAATTTGCGCGCGGTCTATCCCCCGCGGATCGGCTTCCAAGAGCGCTCCCCGATGGATTCGACCACCCCTACGGGTGACCTGCCTCTAGGGATGGCGCTTCACGAGATCCCGGGAACGAGCCGGGCGAACCTCTACATCATCAACGAGGTGAACCGCACCCTCTCTTGTCTGGAGGTCGACTTCTCCTCCGGCGCGATCGTCTCCACGTCGCCGCAGATCAACACGCTGATAAACGCTGACGCGATGACTTTCAGCGCGCGACGCGGCTTAGAGATCTTTGAGGACGCCTCTAGGGCTCAGACCACCGGCTCATTCAACAACAGCTGCGCATCATGCCACTTCGAGGGCGGTGAAGATGCGAACGTATGGCAACGGCACGCGGGCCCGCGCTCGACCATGCCGGTCTACGGCGGCACTCTCGGGACAGGCCTCCTCTTGTGGAAGGGCGCGCGCTTACACCTCGGTGAGACCGGCCCCATGTTTGGTGATGAAAACGGGGGGCATGGCGACTTCACTGACGCTGAACAGCTCGCGCTCATCGACTACCACGAAGAGATCCCGATCCCTCTGAACCCCAACCTGGACCCGGTGACGGGAGACCTCACCCCTTTGGCTCAGCTCGGCAGGGACCTCTTCTTTGGCTCGAACGACACGGGCCTCAACCCAACGCTCCGACATGCTGGCTGCGCAGAATGCCACAGCATCGAAGAGACCAACCCCGGGAGCTCACCTGGCCCGCGTCTCTATACCGCGGACTTCCTGAACCCGCTGATCACGCAGCAGCCTGTCTTGGACATTTGGGACCCCGACTGCTTCTCGCTTCGAGAGAACATCGTTCAGATCAACATCCGCAATGTGAACACGGGCGTGAACATCGACATCAATGGTGACGGCGTCCCGGATACTGACCGTAACCTCGATGGCTACTCAGACCTCGAGACCTATACACCGCAGAACATAGATCGCGAAGACGGCTTCAAGCGGGACGACCCTAACAGCTATCCCTGCCCCTGCGACCCGAGCTTCGACCCGCTCTGTGACCCCGCAGACCCCTTCCGACACTTTGGTCGAGAGGCGACTCACTTCTCCATCCCGACCAAGCTCGGAGTCTTTGCGACAGCGCCTTACTTCCACGACCATGGGCCGCTCTCGCTGCGCGCCTTGATCGACCCAGAGGTCCAGACCTCTGCCGACTCGGTCTACGGGGACGCGGCCTACGCCGACGGAGTCTCACGTGCAGGCCTCGCAAAGAACTTCAACGAGTTCCACGACGTCCGTGGACATGAAGAGTTCTTCCCTGGCGTCTCAAAGGTCCAACAGGACCTGATGAGCACAAACGTCGACGCCGACATCGAGGCCCTTTTGGCCTTCATCGAGTCGCTCTAGGCTGGCTCGTTATTTCTCTCGGACCTCTGCTGTCCCGTCCTCGTTTCCAATCACGAGGACGTGGGCGAGGTCGATGAAGAGCCCGCTCTCTACGACCCCAGGGATACCTGCGAGCGTGGCTTCAAGCTCCCGAGGGTCTTCGATTCCGCCTGGGAAGCGGCAGTCCAAGATCTGATTGCCGTTGTCGGTAAGGAGCGCGACACCGGGGTCGGAGACACGCAAGACTGGATCGCAGCCGAGCGCTGCGAGCGCACGGCTCACTGTAGGGAGCGCAAAGGTTGCGACCTCAACAGGCAGGAGGAAGGTCGTGCCGAGCTTCTCGACGACCTTGTCTTGCCCAACGATGATGACCTCACGATCAGAGATGGAGGCGACCACCTTCTCTCGCAGGAGCGCTCCGCCGCCACCTTTGATCATCTGAAAGCTGCCGTCGATCTCGTCTGCGCCATCAATGGTGAGATCGATCTTCTCTACCTCGCCCAACCCCACGAGTGGAATCCCGAGCTCTGTGGCCTTCTCTGTAGTGTCGACAGAGGTCGGGACGCCGACGATTTCGAGGCCCTCGGACTGGATCCTCTCCGCTAGGCGGACGAGGGTGAACCAGACCGTCGACCCGGTGCCGAGGCCGACGACTGTGCCTGTCTGGACCATGTCCGCGGCTCTCCGCCCTGCTGCCTCTTTCGCGCTCGCCACTTGCTCTTCCTTTGTTGTCGTCATGCGAATCCTCCGGTGTCCCTACATCCTAGAGATGAAGAGGGGCTCGTTCTCCCCTCCAAATCACACACCTCATCAGAGCGTCCCCCGCCGGCTTTCAGTAGATTATTGAGAGCGGGTCTCATTTAGGCCCACGAAGACATGAGCCCCCTCAGCCAACTCCAGCCTGGCTCAACAGGCACACTGCGAGCCCTCGACTGTTCGCGCAGCTTCCGGCGGCGCCTGATGGAGCTCGGTCTCATACCCGGCACAGAGGTTCGGCTCGTCCGCCGCGTCTCGGTGGGTGATCTAGTTGAGATAGAGTGCCGCGGCTGTCACCTGAGCCTGCGTCTCTCAGAGGCTGAGAGGCTCTTCGTAGATCCGGCCTGAGCTGTAGATGGAGTAGTGGAGATGGGCAAACAGGCACCGCTGATAGCGCTCGCAGGGAACCCGAACGTCGGGAAGACTTCGCTCTTCAACCTGCTCACGGGGAGCAATCAAAAGGTCACGAACTATCCCGGGGTCACGGTCGAGCGCTTCGAAGGCGCCTTCATCGGCATAGAGGGCGCGCGTGTGATCGACGTGCCTGGCACATACAGCCTCTCTGCGCGCTCCGCTGAAGAGGAGCTCGCGATCCGCTCAGTCGCCGGCCTCGGCGGTGAGCCTCAACCTGACCTCGTCGTCGTCGTCGTCGACTCCACTCAGCTCTCAAGAAACCTCTACCTCGCCTTGCAGGTGCGAGAGCTCGGGGTGCCGGTGGTCTTGGCGGTCACGATGACCGACCTCTGCGAGGGAGGCGGACCGGACCTCGCGGCCCTTTCTTCCGCCTTCTGCGCGCCCGCTGTCGCTGTCTCAGGCCTCAATGGGGAAGGTGTCGACAAGCTCACAGAGGCCGTTCGGACAGCGCTCGACGCGCCCAGCCCTGAGCCGAGCTTCCCTTGGGAGCTCTCCGGGGCGCTCGCAGAAGACGTCGCTGCGATCACGCCCCACCTCCCGGAGTCCTGGCATGCAGGGTCCGGACCGCGTGCTACCGCCCTCTCTCTGTGGTCGCTCCTCTCTTTAGACGAAGAGGACGAGCTCAGAGATATCCCCTCTGCTTTGCGCGAGGCTTCAGCGAAGCGGAGCGGGTCGGATCGAGACATCGAGCGAGAGGTCATCCTCGCTCGATACGCCCAGGTGGACCGCGTCATAGCGACGCTCAAAGCTGAGACTGCAGCCTCGCGCAGAGGCACAGAGCGCGCTGACGCTGTGCTCTTGAACCCAGTCTTTGGCTTCGCCCTCTTCCTGGGGGTGATGACGGTCGTATTTCAGGCCCTCTTCACGTGGTCTGGTCCCCTGATCGAGCTCGTAGAGACCGCCTTCGGTTGGCTGACTTCGGCTGTCGAGGCTGGGCTACCCGAGGGTTTCTTTCGCGACCTCCTGACGGAGGGTGTGATCGGAGGCGTCGGCTCGGTGGTCGTCTTCCTCCCGCAGATCCTGCTGCTCTTCCTCTTCATCGGGATCATGGAGGACTCTGGCTACATGGCTAGGGTCGCCTTCCTCATGGACCGCGTTATGCGAGCCGCCGGACTCAACGGGCGCGCCTTCGTACCCATGATGTCTGGCTTCGCTTGCGCGATCCCTGCGATCCTCGCGACTCGCACCATGGAGCGTCAGCGCGATCGCTTCCTGACGATGATGGTGGTGCCGCTCATGACCTGTGCGGCCAGGCTGCCTGTGTACACCCTCATCATCGGCGCGCTCTTCCCTGTAGATGACTGGCTGGGGATGCCCACTCAGGGCCTCTTGATGGCTGGCATGTACCTCTTCAGCACGCTCATCGCGCTCATCGCCGCGGGCGTCCTCTCAAAGACTCTCTTCACTGGACCCAACGTCCCCCTCCTGCTGGAGCTCCCTCCTTATCGCCGCCCGAAGTTGAGCGCCGCTGTCAGGATGATGTGGCAGCGGAGCGCGCTCTTCTTGAGAGAGGCTAGCGGGATCATCCTCGTATGCACTGTCGGGCTTTGGCTCCTCCTCTCTTTCCCTGCCGACGCACCCAACGCCGCGAGCTTCGAAGAGCGTCGCGTACAAGCGGAGGCGACGCTGGGCGGAGAGGAGCTTCAGGCGGCTCTCTCGGTGATCGACAACCAAGAGAGCGCAGATCAACTCCAGAACTCCTACGCCGGCAAGCTCGGTCGCATGATCGAACCTATCATCGCCCCCCTGGGATATGACTGGAAGATAGGCATAGGTCTCATCGGCTCCTTCGCTGCTCGCGAGGTCTTCGTCAGCACGATGGGGCTCGTCTATGGCCTCTCAGACGAGGTCGACGAGGAGACCGCCACTCTGCGCGAGAAGCTGCAAACTACGCAGCGAGAGGACGGAAGCCCTGTCTACACACCGCTCGTTGGTCTCTCGCTGCTCGTCTTCATCGCGCTCGCCTGCCAATGCATGAGCACCTTGGCAGCGGTGCGCCGCGAGACCGCCACATATCGCTGGCCGTTGTTCATGTTCGCCTATATGACAGCGCTCGCTTGGTTCGCTAGCTTCGCCGTCTATCAAGGCGGACAGTTGCTCGGCTTTAGCTGAGCGAGCAGCGCGACTATCCGCGCGCCGCGCTCCAGCCTGACTCCAAGAAGTCGATGAACGGCTGATTGTCTCCGAGCGTCGCTCCGTCAAGTCGCCCATGCACCTCGCCGCTCTTCGGGTCGAGCAGCAGATAGATGGGCTGAGCGACGGAGCCTGTCATTTCAAGCTGAAGAGCGCGGTTGGCCTCTCCGAGCGTCTCATGATCTGTGTGGATGCGCGCCTCAATAAACTTGCTGTTGAGGATCCCGGCGACCGCCGGCTCAGGGAAAACTTTCTTTTCCATGAGTCTGCAGTTCACTCATGTGAACCCTGTGAAGTTGATGAGGACGAGCTTCTCTTCTTCGCTCGCACGGGCGAGCGCGCCATCGTAGTCATCGGCCACGATCCCGTGCTTCGCCTTGCCCTCTTCAAGCTCGCCGCCAAAGGCTACGAGGAGCGCGTCGTTCGAGTAGGGCGGGACAATCGCCGTCATGATCTTGTCTAGCTGGTTCCCTGGGATCCCGTAAGCCGAGTAGCCCGCGAGCGCCAAGACCGCACAGCCGGCGAGAGCTTGCTTGCCGCCGAAAGCCCCGCCGCCCTTGAACGCGCCCTTGATCAAATAGATCGCCGCAGCGACAAAGATCACCACCCATAGGATCAGGAAGACCTCGCGCGAGAGCAGTTCCCATCCCCACACGATGTCGGTGTTCGAGAAGAACTTCAGAGAGGCCGCCACCTCAACGAAGCCCAAGAAGACCTTGAGGGTGTCCATCCAAGCTCCGGCCTGGGGCATGGACTGCATCTTTCCGGGCAGGAGGGAGAGCAAGACGAAGGGGAGCGCCATCGTGAGTCCAAAGACTCCCATGCCGATCACGATGCGTCCTACGTCTGCGTCGCCGCCGGTCGCAGCGGATCCGAGCAGGGTCCCCACGAAGGGCGCCGTGCAAGTGAAGGAGGTGATCACAAGCGTCGCCCCCATCAAGAAGACGCCCGCGTAACCACCCTTCATAGAAGCCTTGCTCGCTGCGGCCATCATCGACTGCGGCGGCGTCAGGTTGATGAACCCGAACAACACAAAGGCGAAGAACAGGAACAAGCCTCCGATGACCAGGTTCGTCACAGGGTGTGCAGCGAAAGGGATGATCACCGGGGCTGCGAGGAGGCCGATCAACACAAAGATCAAGATGATCCCAGCGCCATAGGTGAGCGAGAGAGGTAAGACCTTCCCGTCTCTCGCGGTGGCCTGCTTGGTGAAGAAGCTGATCGTGATCGGGATCATTGGATACGTGCACGGCATGAGCAGGGCGAAGATCCCGCCGCCGATCGCGAGGATGATGAGCCCGAGGAGGCCCTCATCAGAACCGTCATCATCTGATCCCTCCTCGTCACCTCCGGTTGGCGCCGCCTCAGCTGGGGCTGGGTCTGCAGGCGCGGCTTCTTCGCTCGGGAAGTACTCATCTTTCCCTGTCCGCGCAGTGGCCTCGAAGTCGAAGGGGATGCAGACGCCGCCGTCCTCACAGACTAGGCCCTCCACCTTCGCGGTGACGCCCATGGGATCCGCCCCGTCTACAGCAGGGGCAGAGGCTTTGATGAGGACTTTGCCGTAGTGAACGTAGGCCCAGGTGCCCAGGGCCGGCTCATCGTGTCGCTCCGGATCAGGAAAGGTCAGCTCACCAAAGTTGAGCCCCCCTCCCGAGAGCTCAACGACCGTGGGCTTACCAACCGCATCCTCCGGCCCCATGTCCGCTTTTGTGGGGCCGTGATAGATGTGCCAGTTCGTCTGTACGCGAACCTCAACGACCGCATGGACCGTGTCTCCCACTTGTTTGGTGTAGAGCTTGCCCCTGACAGGATCTTGAGCGGAGCTCGTGAGGCAGAGGAGGGTGAGCGCCAAGGTCGCGCTGATGAGTCTGTAGATGGTGTTCATGAGGGTCTCCGGCAAGGCAGGAGGATACAGGGGGGCCCTAGATCTGGCACCTCGGCCCCCCATCGCCTTCGGCTCATTACGGCGCGCTGTGCAGCGTGTGAACGAAAACTATGGCCCTCGTCACCCCACGTGGGACAGCCTCCGCTGCCAGTGGAGGGACACTTGCCGAGTCTTTGTGCCGGTGGGGGCCTGCAGAGAGCGCGCACAGCCGATGTTTACGCCGTCTGTGAGCCCCCTAAGCCCCTTCGGACCACTCATGAACCTCTCAAGACGTGACCTGATCTCTCAATCCGCTGCCTTCGCTGCTGTTGCGAGCGCCGCAGGCGTCGCACACGCTCAGAGCGGCGAAGACCCGGAGACACCCCTCACCCCTGAAGAGGAGACCCTCGCCAAGCTGCAGGGCGCGTGGACCCTTCGAGAGCTCGACTCCCCCGAGTTCACCAAGCAACGACGACAAGAGCGGGCCTTCATGGTGATCGGCGGGACTTTCCTCGCGATCGACATCAAACTCGCATGGGACGCCCAAGAGGGTGACGAGTGGATCGATGGCTTCTTTCAGTCCGGGATCTCGCGCATCTGGATAGAGCGTTCCAACACGCTCATCGCGCGCGCCCTGATCGGTGTGGTGACCAATGAGGACTACGAGATTGAGATCGAGCCTCCTGGGACGGAGCGCCGCTACTCCGTGCGGTTCCAAGAGAAAAACGAGCTCATCCTCAACATGGACGACGGGCCTCGCCTCGCGTTCAAGCGCCTCCAAAACAGCGGGGCGCGCCGAAGCTCATCAAGCCCGGACTACGACCCTAGCCCCCGCTAAGCAGCGAGCACCCTCCGTCACAAAGAGAGAGGCCCGCACCCCTCAAGGGGCGCGGGCCTTTTCCTTTCAAGCGCGCGTCGGGCGCTGCGTTAGCACTGGCTGAAGCCGCAGCTGTAGCACTTCACGCAGCCCTCTTCGAACGCGAGCTTCGCGCTGCACTGGGGGCACTTGATCTTGTAGTTGGCAACGTTGCGAGGCGCAGAGGTAGAGCCGCCGCCGCCAGACTGAGGCGTCGCCTCTGCCTTGGTGGTCGTCTCACCAGACCAGTCCATCGCCCCTTCGTGTCCGAAGTTCGCGCGGGAGTCGATGTACTTCTGCAGCGCGCAAGCGAGCCCGTCTGCGAGCGACATGATCCTGCCGTCCTTGGTCGGGACAGACAGGCTGGAGCCAATGCCGTTGAGCTGGTCCATTGCCATCTCAAGGCTGCCGTTAGAGCGCAGCCAGAGTGAGAGCATCCTGCAGATCGCCTCGAGGTCAGAGTTGGCCACGTCGCCACCCTTGCCAAGCTGAGCGAACACCTCACGCGGCGCCCCGTTTGACGGGTCAAAGGAGACCTGGACGTGCATGTTGCCGAACGGGGTGCTCTGGCGGATGCGGACGCTGGGCATGATCTCCGGGAGCTTCTCCGGAGCGAGGACCTGGGTGCCTGACGCGGTCACCTCCGTCGTCATCTCGGCGGTCGTGGGCTCCTCCGTCTTCTCGGTCTCCTTGCCGGAGTCCTTCAGGGCCATCGGCTGCATCTCACGGCAGCCGTCGCGGTAGACGGTGACGCCCTTGACGCCTTCGTCGATCGCCATCTCGTAGATCTCCCGGACGTCCCCAGGGGTCGCGCTGTTCGGGAAGTTGATCGTCTTAGAGATCGAGGCGTCGCAGTGGCGCTGGAAGGCGGCCTGCATCTTCATGTGCCAGTAAGGCGTGATGTCGTGAGCCGTGACGAAGACGCTCTTCATCTCCTCAGGGATCTCGTCAATGTGTGCGACGGTCCCCTGTTCGATGATGGTGTCGATCATGTCGTCGGTGAAGCAGCCGGCTTCCTTCGCCTTCTCCTCGAAGACGTAGTTCACCTCACGCATGATCGTCGGCTTGCCCTCGGTGTCCTTCATGACTTGGCGGTTGAAGGCCAAGCTGAACATGGGCTCAATGCCGCCGGAGCAGTTCGCGATGATCGAGATCGTGCCCGTGGGCGCGACCGTCGTCGTGTATGAGTTGCGCATCTTGCGGCCTTGGGCCTCCCAGTCGGAGCCCTCCCAAGCCGGGAAGCAGCCCCGCTCTTCAGCGAGCATCTCTGACGCCAGGTGCGACTCGTCGTCTAGGACGCGCATCACCTCTTCACCGAAGGCTGTGCCCTCGGGAGTGTTGTAGCCGATGCCCATCTTGTAGAGCGCGTCGGCGAAACCCATGACACCCAAGCCGATGCGGCGGGTCGTCTTCGACATGTTGTCGATCTGGGGGAGGGGGTAGCGGTTGACCTCGATGACGTTGTCGAGGAAGCGAGTCGTCGAGTGGATGATCGACTTGTAAGCCGCCCAGTCAAAGGTGGCGTCCGGGCCGTCACCCTTGACGAGGTTGCCCAGGTTGACCGAGCCGAGGTTGCAGGAGTCCCATGCGTGGAGGGGCTGCTCGCCGCAGGGGTTCGTGGCCTCGATCGTCCCGACGTTCTTGATCGGGTTCTGCTGGTTGATGCGATCGATGAAGATCACGCCGGGCTCACCTGAGCCGTGGGCGTGCTCAATGATCATGTCCCAGAGCTCGCCAACCCTCCAGTACTCGCCTTCGGTGCCCTCTTTCTCGAGCTGAGTCCACTCGCCAGAGCGCGGGTTCTGAACCTCGTGGATGCTCTCGGGGTTGTTCCGGAGGTCATCGATGAACTTGTCCGTGACCGCGACGGAGATGTTGTAGTTCGTGAGGCGAGAGCGGTCGTCCTTGAAGGTGATGAAGGTGTGAATGTCGGGGTGGTCGACACGCATCATCCCCATGTTCGCTCCGCGGCGGAACGCGCCTTGCTGGATCGCGTCGGTCGCCTTCGAGAAGACTTGGATGAAGGACATGGGTCCCTCAGTCGTGCCTCCGGAGGAGGCGACGAGGTCGCCCTTGGGGCGGAGTCGGCTGAAGCTGAAGCCGGTGCCGCCGCCAGCTTTTTGGATCAGCGCGGTCGCCTTGATGGCTTCAAAGATTCCTTCGATGGAGTCCTCCACAGGGAGAACAAAGCAAGCCGAGAGCATCCCCATCTCACGGCCAGCGTTCATAAGGCAGGGACTGTTCGGCATGAACATCCTCGTTGCCATGAGGTCGTAGAACTCAGTTGCTACGGCCATGGCCCGCTCATAATTCCCCGGTGCGTAGGCCAACTCTGCCTTCGCGACGTGGCTCGCGACGCGCCAGAAGAGCTGCGCAGGCGTCTCGATGACTTCGCCTGTGTCCGGGTCCTTCTTCAGGTACCTACGCTCGAGAACTGTGACCGCGTTCTGCGTGAGGTCAGGAGTCTGACAACTCATCGGCGGATCGATGTGGTTCAGCTGGTGCTGCGGGTCAGTGGGCAGGGTGGTGGCCTCGGAGGCCGGAGTCATCGACGCGGTCGGTTTCACAGTCGTTCTTTCCTCTTAGGTGGGGGATGAGAGGTGGGCGGGGACGAGTTGGTTTTGTCTTTAGTCAAGTTCGGCCCACCGAGGGGCGGGCCGTGATTGCTCCGGAGCTGGATGCGCTTCGGTGAAGAGCGCTTGCCGGAAGAGGAACAAATTTAGCCAGTTCGGAGGCCGATGTCATGTCCTTCCGGTGCTTGTATTTCAGCGACCGGCAACTTCCTTGCCCGCCAACACTTCTCAAGGACTCCATGTCCCGCGGTTGGGCCTCACCACTACATCTTGTGGGTAACCAACTTAGGCACCACCCCATCTTTGGCACTGGGGGTTGAGACTCAGCGGGTGAGGCGCTTGGAAATTTTCGCCATGAGTTCTTTTTGCACCGGGATCCTGAGCGCCGCGGCGAGCATGAAGTAGGTCAGCGCGCCCGACACGATCGCCGCCAAGAGCGCGGTCGTCTTTCCCCAGGATTCAGACAGCGTGGACTCCGTCCAGCCAGCGACCCAGCCCATGAGGAGGGAGGCTGAGAGCATCTTGAAGATCAGGCCCGCAACGCCCGAAGTAGCCGTCGGGAGCCCAAGGCGGCGGTGGCCCCAAAGGAGCAGGGAGAGGTGGGCCCAGCTGCTGATCGCTGTGCCGAGCGCCAACCCTTCGATGTCCATCCCTAAGCCCTTTAGGAACAGGACGTTAAGCCCTGTATTTAGGCCCAAGGTGAGCGCTGAATACACAACGGGTGTGCGCTTGTCCCCCAATGAGTAATAGACCCTCGTCGCTAGAATTGCCGCGCCGCCCGGGAGCAGCGCCAAGGTCAGGTATTGAAGGGCGGGGGTGGTCCTCGTGACGCCCTCAGGGCCGAACTCGCCGTGCTCTAAGAGAACTGAGATCTCGGGGCCTGCGAGGACGAAGAGGCCTACCGAGGCAGGCAGGAGCAAGAACACGCTCCCGAGCTGCGTGTTGTCGTGAAGCGCTCGGAGCTCTGGGAGCCGCCTGCTCTGCCCCATCGCGAGTAGCGCCGGGAAGACCGCAGTGCTCGCCGAGATAGAGATCAGCGCCATCGGGAGCTGCTGGAGCCTGTTCGCGTAGTAGTAGAGGGTTGGGCCGCCGTCTGGGAGCATCCCCTCAGCCATCCAGCCATCGATCAGCACGTTGAGTTGGTAGACGGCCGCCCCCACAACCAAGGGGAGCGCGTCGCGGAGCACCTTTTGGGCCTTGGCCTTATGGGTTTGATCGAGCGAGCTCCGCTGAAAGTAGCCCATGCTCTTGAGCGCTGGTAGCTGCACGAGCAGCTGCACAAAGCCAGCCGCGAGCACACCCCAACCCAGCGCTCGGACCATCGCCATGACCTCCTCCGGAGGCCGCCCACCCTGCGACTCCCAACCCCAGGTCATCCCGACCCCAACGATCGCTGACACCCAACCCACGTTGAAGAGGATGGGTCCCCAGTTAGATGCCCTGTAGTGCCCCCGTACGTTCAACGCTCCCGCGGCCAGCGCCGTCAGACAGACGAGCACGACGTACGGCATCAGGCGAACCACCAGCTCGCGGATGGCGTCTGGGTCAGCCCCGAGCCAAGCCACGCCAGTGATGGGCATGGTGTCAGGGAGACACCATGCGATGACCATGACCGCACCGCAGAGGAGCAGCAAGATCGAGGAGACGATCCGTATCGTCGCCTGAAAGAGGGCCGCGCCCTCCGCTAGACCCTGACGCGCGTCGGCCTTGGTGATGCCCTCTTGCAGCGCGACCGAGAGTGCCCCTTCGCCGAGCAGCTTGCGGAAGAGGTTGGGGATCTTCCAAGCCGTGAGGAAGGCGTCGTAGATCCCTGAGTTGTGCCCGAAGAGGCTCGCCGAGAGGACCTCACGAGCGAGCCCGACGACCCTTGAGAGGAGGGTCAGAGCGGCGACGAAGAAGGTCCTTTTGCCGAGGTCTTTGTGCCTCGAAACGACGTCCGCGCCAGCCTCTCCATCGGGAGAGGGTGCTCGGTCAGGCTGGGTCAGCTGAGCGACTCCATGACGATCCGCTGAACCGCCTTCCCGTCTGCGCGCCCCTTGACCTTAGGCATGAGGACCTTCATCACCGCACCCATGTCCTTTGGCTCTTTGGCGCCGACCTCTTCGACCGCCGCCGTAACGAGCGCCCGCAGCTCATCCTCTCCCATCTCCTCTGGAAGGTAGACCGAGATGACCTCTAGCTCTGCGCGCTCGATCGCCGCAAGGTCCTCCCGCCCAGCCTCCATGTACTGATTGAGGCTGTCTTGCCGGCTCTTCTTGGCCTTCGTGATCACGGCCAAGGTGTCCTCATCCTCGAGCTCGCGCCCGAGCTCGATCTGCTTGTTTTTCAAGTCCGCCATAACAAGGCGCAAGGTGTCTCGCTTGGAGTCCTCGCGCGCAGCCATCGCAGCTTTAAGGTCCGATTGGATGTCGTCGATAAGCGCCATGGGTCTCTACTCCTCGCTCTCTTCAGCGGCCTCTGTCTCTCCGGCTTGTTCTTCCCCCTCTGCTTGAGGGGCGTCGTCGCCAGAGCGCGCAGCGTACTGCTCAAGGTCGCTCTCTGACACGACCTCTAGCCCGACGAGGTTGTCGCCTGACTTGAGGTTCACGAGTTTCACGCCCTGAGTGTTCCTCCCCATCACGCTGACATCGCTCACAGGCGTCCTCACGAGCATCCCGCCTTCAGAGATGTAGAGCGCGTCATCTCCCTCATGGCAGAGGACGCTGGAGACGACCCGGCCGTTGCGCCCCTTCGTCTGGATGCTGATCACGCCTTGGTTGCCGCGACCTTTCACAGGGTAGTCAGAGATCGGGGTGCGCTTACCGTGACCCTTCTCACAGGCGACGAGGAGATGCGCCTCGGGGTCTGCGACCGCCATCGCGACCACCTCGTCATCTCCGACGAGCTTGATCCCTCTCACGCCGCGTGAGGTGCGGCCCATTTGACGGACTGTCTTCTCGTCGAAGTGAGCCGCCTTACCGTTCGCGCTGCACAAGATGATGGTGTCGCCCGGTTGGGTGATGCCGACACTGACGACCTCATCCCCCTCCTGCAGGTTGATGGCGCGGATGCCGTTCGAGCGCGGACGAGAGTACGCGTCGAGGGCCGTCTTCTTCACGACTCCGCTGCGCGTCGCGAAGAGGATCGACTCTTCGCCGCTGAACTCCGTGACCCTCAAGACCTTTGAGACCTCTTCGCCCTCCTCGAGGTTGACGAGGTTCGCCAAGGGGCGACCCTTGGCCGTGCGGCCAGCCTCAGGCAGTTGATAGACCTTCACCCAGTAGACCTTCCCTAGGTTTGAGAAGCAGAGCAGGTAGTCGTGGGTGCCAGCAGCAAAGACCGTAGAGAGCGCGTCGCCCTCTTTTGCCTCCGAGCCCTTCACCCCCCGGCCGCCGCGCGCCTGAGCGCGATATGTGTCGATGGGGACGCGCTTGATCCAGCCGTCACGGCTGACTGTCACCACCATCAACTGCTCTGCGATGAGGGCCTCGATGTCGAAGCTGCCATCGATCTCCTCTTCGGAGATCTCTGTCCGGCGGTCATCGCCAAACTTATCGACAAGCTCATCGAGGTCTACACGGATGATCTCAGCCACGCGCTCGTCGCGCGCGAGGATGTCTTCGAGGTTCGCGATCTCTTCGACCAGGGCTGCGTGCTCAGCATCTAGCTTCTCGATCTCGAGGCCAGTCAAGCTGCCGAGGCGCATGTCGACGATCGCTTGAGATTGTCTGTCTGAGAGACTGAAAGCCTCGACGAGGCGGCGCTTGGCGTCATCCCTGTCAGAGCTCTCGCGGACGATCTTGACGATCTCGTCGATGTTCCCGACAGCGATGCGCAGTCCGTCGACGATGTGCTTGCGGTCCTCTGCTTTGCGGAGGAGGAAGGCTGTCCGTCGGCGAATCACTTCGCGACGGTGATCGAGGTAGCCCTCGAGGAGCCCCTTCAAGGTAAAGGTCCTCGGCTGTCCGCCGTCGATGGCCAGGTTGATAATGCTGACCGTCTTCTGCAGGTCCGTGTACTGGAAGAGCTGATTGAGGATGACCTCGGCGTCTTCGTTCTTCTTAAGCTCGACGACCAAGCGCATACCTTGGCGATCTGACTCGTCGCGGACGTCAGCGATGCCGGTGATACGACCGTCGCGAACGACCTCAACGATCTTCTCGATGATCGCGGTCTTTCTGACCTGGTAAGGGATCTCCGTGAAGATGATCGCCTCTTTGGTCTTGGCCTCCTCGATATGGTGGCGCGCCCTCAAGGTGACCTTCCCGCGCCCAGAGGTGTAAGCGCGAGCGATCCCAGAGCGACCCATGATGATCCCGCCGGTGGGGAAGTCCGGGCCAGGGACGATGCTCAAGAGCTTCGCGAGCTCGATCTCCGGGTCATCGAGGACGGCCCTGAGCGCGGTCGCGATCTCTCGCAGGTTGTGGGGCGGGAGGCTCGTCGCCATACCCACCGCGATCCCGTCTGAGCCGTTACAGAGGAGGTTCGGGAAGCGCGAGGGGAGCACCGTCGGCTGGGTGCGGCTCTCGTCGTAGTTCGGCTCAAACTCGACCGTATCTCGGTCGAGGTCTGCCATGAGCTCGGTGGCGATGCCCGCCATCCGAGACTCCGTGTATCGCATCGCCGCGGGCGGGTCGCCGTCGATCGAGCCGAAGTTGCCTTGCCCGTCGATGAGCGGATAGCGCAACGAGAAGTCCTGCGCCATCCGCACCAGCGTGGGGTAGATGACCGCCTCCCCGTGAGGGTGGTAGTTCCCCGAGGTGTCACCCGCGACCTTCGCGCACTTCCTGTACTTGGCGCGCGGCCCAAGGTTCAGGTCGTTCATCGCGACGAGGATCCGGCGCTGTGACGGCTTGAGGCCGTCCCTCACGTCTGGGAGGGCCCGACTGTGGATCACGCTGAGGGCGTATGTGAGGTAGGACTCCTTCATCTCGCGCTCGATCGAACGCGGTGAAATTCGCTCCTCGAAGTTCTCGTTTTGATTCTCGCTCATGCTCTATCTGCCTCGCTTCCTTTCTGCTCTGTAACTTCGGAGTGATCTCGTCGTCCTGCTGCGCGCGGCGTGGGGCGCGGGCTGAGGCCCGGCCACTCGTGCGAAGCTGGTGTGCGCGCCCCGTGCTCGCAGAACCAGCGCGTGAAGGCGCGGGTCGGGACGCTCTCGAAGAAGTGGGCGTCGATCTCGACGCCCTCTGGTCTGTCTATCCAAACTCGGGTCGGGTCGCCCGCAGGAGCCGCCGCGCCAGCGCCGCTGGGGTGGCAGGCGTCGGTTGTCGCCAAGAGCTCCAGAGGGATCTCTTGCTCTAGGCAGAGCTCTGTTACACCGGAGACCCCGAGCTGAGTGATCGTTCGTTCTGAGCCGATGGACTCTGTCGCGACCCATACGCGGTCCGCGGCGCGCGCGGCCTCGCTGAGGCCGGCGTCTAAGACGAGGCGCGCGCGCACGCCTGCTGTCGATGCAGCCCTCGCCATCTCACGCCCAGAGAGGCTCGGCCTCCCCTCAACGATGAGCAGCTCTGGCGCGAGCCCAGCCCGGAAAGCAGCCCGGACGCACTCGATGAGCTCTGGAGAGCAGCCGAAGACTAAGATCGTCTCCCCGAACTGTAGTTCGCGCAGCGCATGAGGGGCGACCGCGCGGGGGGGGATGACCCGAGGTGAGTCGCAGAGGGGAGTCAGGGGCTCTCTCGAATTGCGGAGAGATCCATCTGCCTCGAGCCAGAGGCCCATCTCCTCGGCGAGCGGCGTGCGGGGGCTGCGCTGCTCTGGCCGCGCTGCAGCCAAAGCTAAGGCGCCGCGAAGCTGGTCGATCCAGGTCGCGAAGACCCCCCTCCAGCCGTGCGCCTCCTCAAGCGGCCTCAGACCTTCCTCTAAGGCCGCTTCGGCCTCCTCAAAGCCCCAGTCGATCTGTTGCGAGAAGACCCATTGCTGGGCGCGCTCGGAGACCTCACAGATGAGCTCTGTCGCCGGAGTGCCGGTGTCCGTGAGTAGCTCACCTAGCTGGGCGCTGAGGGGGCCAGAGACCCCGACAGCTCCCTCAGGGAGGGCCTGAGTGCCTGCTCGGTCGCGGTGGATGGTGTACGTGACGCGTGACGTCATGGGCGGTGACTGCGGTCGCCTAGCACAGCGAGCGGGCTGCCCAAGAGGGCGCCACGCGAGAGCTCCTAGGGGCCTGCGAGCCGCCCATTATCGCCCCTCTAGCCGAGGGTTTCCACTCAGCCGCCCCTATAAAAGAGGTAAAGCCTAGGAGCCCGCCGCCGCTCTGAGGGTGAGAGGCCCCAGATCCTCAACAGGCCCGCTCAGCCGAGCCTCGCCAGAAGGACCTTGGTCGACCTCCAGTTGGCCACCTGAGAGGGTCAAGGAGATTGGGAAGGGGTGCCCGAGTCCCTCATGGAGCGCGTGGGCAGCCGCAGCCGCGCCAGTCCCACAGGACTCGGTCTCCCCGACGCCGCGCTCATAGACCCGCAGCCGCCAACCTGCCCCCTCTTGGGCGACGTATCCCACGTTGACCCCCCCCTTGAAGAGCGGGTGCTCCTGCAGCGCCCTCCCCCGCTCGATGAACCCAGGCTGCTCTACGTCTTCGACCAGGAAAACGCAGTGTGGGTTCCCGACATCTCCGCGCCAGGCAGCCCGCTCTCTCTCCAGCAGCGGCAGCTCCCCTCCTAGCGCCTCAATGTGCACCGGGCCTAGGTCAGTCGTCAGCCGCGCTGCGCCCTCTGTTGTGACCTGGCCCCGTACCCAGCGAGGGCCTGTCTCAGCCAAGATGAGGACCTCCTCGGACCCTGACTCCACGAGCATGAGCCAGCCAGCGCACCGCAGGCCGTTCCCGCACGCTGCAGCCAAGGAGCCGTCCGCATTCCAAACGCTGAGCCGGACGCCCGCTTCGGTTTCTTGGATCACGAGGAGTCCATCCGCGGATCGGCCAGCCTGATCGCGAGCCGCCTCGCACCAAGTTGTGACCTCCTCGCCTCTAGGGGCCGCCTTCGTTCTCGCGTCAAAGAGCACAAAGAGGTTGCCTGCGCCCTTCACGAGACGAGCTCCCATCAGCGCGCGCCTCCGACGCGGCTAGCGTTCTTGAAGTGGACCTTCGCGACCTCTGCGAGCCGGTCTATCCCAAAGGAGCGAACAAACTCTCGAGCAGCTTGGTCCGCTGGCGCGCCTGCGCCTTTGCGCAGCTCAACCCCCCACTCCTGCGAAAGCTCATCGAGGCCGAGGAGGAAGGCTTCACGCGCGATGATGCTCGCGGCAGCGACGCTGAGCTCCTCTTCGCCCTTCGTCCGCTGCAGGAGGGAGATCTCCATCCCTCTAAGCCGACCCTCCATCAGCTCCTCCCGGGCGAACTTATCGATGATGACGTGATCTCTGGGCTTCGTGATGGCGCGGATCGCCTCTGCGTGCATGTCAGCGAGGAGCTCATTCAGGTTTCCAGCCGCCCCCCAGCGTGGGTTGTAGTCCACGGGGTCTAGACGCACGACACGATGCTCGAGCCGCTCCCTCAGGAAGGCGCCGAGCGCCAAGGCCTTCTTGTCATCAAGCGCCTTGGAGTCCATGACGCCTGCATCGAGGAGCTCTGTCGCCTCCTCTGGCGTGATCCGCGCCGCGCATACGACCAGCGGGCCGAGGAAGTCGCCCTTGCCGCACTCGTCGCTCCCCACCGTGACGCTGTCAGGTGCGATCGGTTGCGGCACCACCGCGCTCTTCTTGGCCTTGGTCTTGCTCGCTAGAGCTGCGGCCTCTGGGGCGTAGCGCTCGGCGAAGAGCGCAGGGGCGGCACCCTGCACAACGAGCTTTCCCGAGGTGTAGAGGGTGACGACGACGCCGTCTCCCTTGGCGCTGAAGCGCGCATGAGGGACGCTCCGAAACTCGAACTGCGCGGGGTCGAGCCGACCCTCAATGAGGGCGGCGTGCTCCTGGCGCACCTTGTAGACGAGGGTCTCTTGTGCCACGCGAGGATTGTAGCGGCGCATCACGGACTACAATCATTCGCATGAGCTCCGAGTCCGAATACGTGACGGGTCTCTCCCGTGAGGCGCTGGATCCCGAGCGCGGCACCCCCATTGATACACCCTGGGGTATGTACTCCTTACACCTCGTGGGTGATGAGGTCGTCTGCGTACAGGCCTTCTGCCCACACATGGACGGCCCGCTCTTCGAGGGCACTCGCACCGGGAGCAGGTTGGTCTGCCCATGGCACAGCTGGATCTATGACCTCAGCTCCTGCGAGCGAGTCGACTCAGCCGACGAAGAGGGGCGCTGCCTAGATCACCTCGTCGTCATTGAAGGAGATGACGGAGCGCTGGCGCTCCGAAAGGCCGACTGAGGGCTCGACGCCGACTCCTAGCTGTAGCTCATGCGCCTCTACGCGCCCTCCTGGCACGACCCCACACTTATGAGCCCACCTCCGCTCCGAACGCCATAGAATCGATCTCTCTCCCTGCCCCCCTTACGTAACCCCTCTGATCCCCGTGCCCAAGATCCTCGACTCCATCCTCGACGCTGTCGGCTGCACGCCGATGGTTCGCCTAAACAAGATCGGGCGTGACACCGGCTGTGAGCTCCTCGCCAAGTGCGAGTACCTGAACCCTGGCGGCTCCGTGAAGGACCGCATCGGCCGCCGCATGGTCCTCGAGGCCGCGAAGTCTGGCCGCATCGCTCCCGGCGACACGCTGATCGAACCTACGAGCGGCAACACGGGGATCGGCATGGCAATGGCCGCGGCGACCCTCGGCTATCGCATGGTGATCACCATGCCCGAGAAGATGAGCCGCGAGAAGCAGGTCGTGCTCGAGGCGCTCGGAGCTGAGATCGTTCGCACCCCCACCGAGGCCGCTTGGGACGCGCCCGAGAGTCACATCGGCGTGGCAAACCAACTGAAAGAGATCATCCCCAACGCGCACATCCTCGACCAATACTCGAACCCGGACAACCCGAACGCGCACGTAGAGGGGACAGCACGCGAGATCCTTGAGCAGACAGACGGCGAGCTCGACTACATGGTGATGACCGCTGGCACCGGCGGGACGCTCACGGGCATCGCGCGCGTCCTCAAGGAGGCCAACCCCAACATCAAGGTCGTTGGAGTGGACCCTGTCGGCTCGATCCTCGCAGGCCCTGCCGAGATCGGCTCTTACAAGGTCGAAGGCATCGGCTACGACTTCATACCGGAGGTCTTAGACCGCGACCTCGTAGACGAGTGGTTTAAGAGCGAGGACGGCCCCTCCTTCCGCATGTCGCGGCGCCTCATCCGCCAAGAGGGGCTGCTCGTCGGCGGGAGCTCCGGCTCGGCCGTGTGGGCGGCGCACGAGCTCGCTAAGCGTGAGGGACCTGACAAGCGCATCGTCACGATCCTCCCGGACTCTGTCCGCAACTACATGACCAAGTTCCTTGATGAGGCTTGGATGAAAGAGAATGGCTTCGCCGAGGCCGGCTGGGAGTCGACTGACCTCGGCAGCATGCTCCTGCGCCTGCCCAAGCGCGAGCTCCTCTCAGCGACAAGCGGGGAGAGCGTCGAGGTCGCGGTCGGGCGCATGAAAGACAACGGCATCAGCCAGCTCCCCATCCTCGATGAGGGCAAGCTCGTCGGGATCGTCACCGAGCAGGACCTCCTCGGTAAGCTCGTCGAAGATCGGGCGACGCTCTCAAGCGCCGTGGCAGAGGTCATGTTCCGCACTGTGAATACAGTCCATCGCGATCAAGACGCCGGCTGCCTGCTCGACGTCTTCTCAAGGAACGAGATCGCCCTTGTCGTAGACGACGACGGAAGCCTGGTAGGCCTCATCACCAAGATGGACCTGGTCGACTTCCTCGCGGCGAAGCCCTCCTGAGCGCTAGGCCGCCTTCAGGCGCTCGAGCGCTTGCACGCATCCGACGATGGTCACGACGCCAGAGATCATCGTGAGCATCCCTGAGTTCAGCATGGAGAGCGCGCTCAAGACGACGAGGACCCAGATCCACGTCTTGTCCATCTCCCAGGCTCTCCACCCCGCGTAGAGCGTGAGGAGCTGGAACAGTGTGAAGAGGCCGACGACGAAGCAGCCGAGGCTGTAGACGATGCCGAGTCCGAGCGGGTCCACCCCCTCCTCCACCATCGCCACACCCCCAAAGATGCCGAGGAAGGTCGCCCCACCAAAGATGCAGAAGAGCGCGAGGGCCGAGGTGGCCGCCGAGAGGAGGATGCCTACGCTCAGCGTCGCCGGGCGTTCAATGTTCTCTTGGTTCGTCATCTTCTAGCTTTCCTTTGCTCTGCGCCCCCACTACGCGCCCCCTTCGCGACCATTCTCTCTAATTCGCGAAGCTTTGCTTCCATAAAGAGATGCCTATCTCGAAGCAGGGCGCGGATCGCTAGGCTCAGGGGCCCATGGACGCAGCGCTCCGTCTCTCCAAGCTCATCGACTCCCTGAACAGGGTGATCGCCCGCGCTATGGGCTGGGCGCTCTTCCTCATGGTGCTCGTGGGTGCGTACAACGCGATCGCGCGCTCTCTAGAGAAGGGGCTCGGGCTCTCGCTCTCTTCGAACGCTTACATCGAGGCGCAGTGGTACCTCTTCAGCCTCGTCTTCCTTTTAGGGGCTCCTTACGCCCTGCGCTCGAACGCGCACGTGCGGGTCGACGTCCTCTATGGTGAGCATCCCGCGCGCGGGAAGGCCTGGACCGACCTCATCGGCGGCGTGCTCTTCCTCATCCCCTTCTGCCTCTTCGCAATCTGGATCAGCTGGGACTTCGTCAGCAACTCGATCGCTGTCGGTGAGCTCTCACCTGACCCTGGGGGCCTCCCGCGCTGGCCGCTCAAGCTCGTCGTGCCGATCTCCTTCGCGCTGCTCTGCCTGCAAGGAGCCTCTGAGGTCGTGAAGCGAGCGGCCCTCTTGTGCGGAAGGGGCGCGGACGACGTCGGGCTAGAGGAGCCCTCTCTGGTAGACCGCAGCGCAGAGGGAGAGTCATGAGTGCAGACCTCCTCGGGCCGCTCATGTTTGTGGTCGTCTTCCTCCTCATCTTCCTCGGGTACCCGGTCGCCTTCTCTCTAGGCGGGGCTGCGCTGATCTTCGCGGTCATCGGGACGGAGGCCGGATACTTCGGGTGGGACTATATGGCGCTGTTCCCCGAGCGAGTCTTCGGGGTGATGTCTAACCAGGTCCTACTCGCCGTGCCCTTCTTCATCTTTATGGGCACGATGCTCGAGCGCTCTCGGCTCGCCGAAGACCTCCTTCGCACGATCGGTCTCTTGTTTGGCCCTGTGCGGGGCGGCTTGGCTCTCGCGGTCGTCTTCGTCGGTGCGCTCTTGGCCGCGGCCACAGGAGTCGTCGGTGCCTCTGTCGTCGCGATGGGCATGATCTCCCTGCCAATCATGAGGCGCTATGGATACTCGGAGCCCCTCGCGACGGGCACGATCGCGGCTAGCGGAACCCTCGGGCAAATCATCCCGCCCTCGATCGTACTCGTCGTCCTCGGCGATCAACTCGGCGTCAGCGTCGGCAAGCTCTTCCTCGGCGCTCTCACCCCGGGGGTGGGCTTAGCGCTCCTCTTTGCGCTCTACCTCATGATCCTCGCGCGACTCCGGCCAGAGCTCGCGCCTGCGCTGCCCGCTCAAGAACGTGAGGCCGTCCAAGACCTCCGGCGCCAAGTCCTTTTAGTCCTCATCCCACCGCTCTTCCTCATCCTCGTCGTCCTAGGGAGTATCTTCGCGGGCGTCGCGACGCCCACAGAGGCTGGCGCTCTTGGCGCAGTGGGCGCGATGCTCCTCGCGAAGATGCACGGTCGCCTTAGCCGGCAGACGCACGCAGAGACGATGCACGAGACCTTACGGCTGACCTGCATGGTCGTGTTCTTGCTCGTTGGATCTACGGCCTTCGCGCTCGTCTTCCGCGGACTCAATGGTGACATCTGGATTGAAGAACTCCTCACGAACCTCCCTGGGGGGCTGATCGGTTTCCTCATCGTGGCGAACCTGGCGGTCTTCCTCCTCGGTTTCTTCATCGACTTCTTTGAGATCGCGTTCATCCTCCTCCCGCTGCTAGCGCCTGCTGCGCGACTGCTCTGTGGAGAGCACTTCCCAGACTCCACCGGCGACGAGTACATGATCTGGTTCGGAGTGATGATCGCGATGAACCTCCAGACCTCCTTCCTCACGCCGCCCTTCGGCTTCAGCCTCTTCTACTTGCGCGGAGTGACCCCGAGGGAGATCCCGACCACCGCGATATATAAGGGCGCGATCCCATTCATCTTCATTCAGCTTGTAGCCTTGGCCGTGGTCGCGGCATTCCCTGAGGTCGTCACCTACCTGCTCTGAACGCTTCGAGATATGTTGCTCTCATGAAGTCCCACTTCGTTATCGCGGCCTTAGGCCTCCTGCTCCTCGCCAGCTGTGGCGGATCGACGCCCAAGAAGAATGTCGTAGTCATCGTCATCGACACGCTCCGCGCCGACCGGATGTCCCTCCATGGTTGCGAGCGAAACACGACCCCCGCTATCGACGAGTGGGCCAAGGAGGGCGTCACCTTCGACCGCGCGAACTCCGCCTCCTCTTGGACGGTCCCCTCGATGGGGATGCTCCTCACTGGTCGCTACAGGCAGGGCAGCGGCAAGACCTTCACGAGCAACCAGCGCTTGTTGAGTCAGGTGCTCCAGGCCGCCGGTTACCGCACGATCGGCATCGTCGCGAACCCTGTCTTGAACAGCCTGCAGGGCTTCGACGCAGGCTATGAGCAGTACGAGTTGACCGAAGGGAAATATGAGAGCGTGCTCACTGAGCGGCGCTGGGGCTGGCCGAGCGGCGTCGTCGTGGACAAGGGCATCCGCTGGATGCGCGAGTTCCGCGATGAGCGCCCCTTCATGCTCTACCTCCACCTGATGGACCCCCACTACCCCTACGCGCCACAGCATGGCGTCCCCTTCTCATGGAAGGATGACCTCTCTGAAGAGCGCCGCGACCACTACGAGGGGAACCTCTCTGAAGCAGACAAGGGCGCGATCGATGACGAGCTCTACAAGCGCATGGAGCAGCAGCTCGCCGCCTATGACACAGAAATCTTAGAGACGGACCAAGAGCTCGAGCGCCTGTTCACCTACCTCAAAGAGTCCGGCCTGAGCGAAGACACCCTCGTCGTCCTGACGAGCGATCACGGCGAGGGCTTGTGGGAGCACTCCTCCAAAGATGGTTGGGTAAACGAGGGCAGCTTCACTCAGAGCATCGTCCCGGAGCTCTACCGTGGTCACGGCGAGCAGCTCTACGGAGAACTCGTCCACGTGCCCCTCGTCTTCGTCGGACCTGGCGTCCCAAAGGACCTGCGCGACACGCGCACCGTCAGCCTCGTTGACGTCGTCCCGACGGTCCTCTCCCTCCTCGACATCGCCTCGCCTACAGAGCTGCACGGGATCCCGCTCTTCGGTGACCCGACGCTCGACGCACGAGACGAGGTGTTCTCACACTGCGCTCGCGGGACCTCCGTGACTGTGGACGGTCGCTGGAAGCTCCACCTCCCCGAAGATCGCATCGCGAAGCGTGGCGGAATGACAGCGCTCTTCGACCTCAAGAGTGACCCCGGGGAGAACTCTCCCATCGATGACCCCGCCATGACGCGTGAGCTCACGGCGCGCATCCGCGCGTGGAAGCAGCGCTACGGTGAGGTCGGTGACAAGATGTCGATTGATGAGCAGCGCAAGCTCCTCTTACAGATGGGCTATGTAGGCCTCGCCAATGAGTTGGACGAGGACACAACCCAGGAAGAGATCCGCGACCTCATGAAGGAAGGCCGCAGAAAGAAGGCGCGCGCCGAGGCGAAGCTCCTAGACGAGGCCTCCAAAAGAGAGGGCGCCCCAGCGGGTGACTGAGCACGAGCCCAAGCGGGCTCAAGACCAGGCGAAGCGCGCGTACGTGAGCTCGCCTGTCGCGAACCAGTCAAAAGAGCTCGATCGGAAGCTCTTCCACTGTTCATAGATGCGAGCGTACGTCGCGTCTTTGGAGGCCTCTTCCTCTAAGAGCTCAACTGACGCTGCGCGTGACGCGTTGAGGATCTCATCGGAGAAGGGCCTCAGCTGGACGCCCGCAGCCAAGAGCGCCTTCAGCGCGGGCGGGTTCTTCGCGTCGTAGCGCTCCTGCATCGTCGCCGCAGCCTGCTGTCCGGCCGCCCGCAAGATGCCTTGGTATGTCTTAGGGAGCGCGTCCCAAGCCGCTTGATTCACGAGGAAAGAGAGAGAGGGGCCTGGCTCCCACCACCCCGGGTAGTAGTAGTTTTTGGCGACCTCGTAGAAGCCGAGCTTCTTGTCGTCATAGGGACCCACCCACTCGGTCGCGTCGATGGCCCCACGCTCGAGCGCTTGATAGATGTCTCCTCCGGCGAGCACCTGCACGGAGACGCCCAAGCGATCCATCACCTTTCCGCCAAGCCCAGGGATGCGCATCTTCAAGCCCTTCAGATCCCCTGAGGTGTTGATCTGGTCGCGGAACCAGCCGCCCATCTGCACGCCCGTGTTCCCTCCGGGGAAGGAGACGATCCCGAAGTCGGAGTAGAGCTCCTGAATCAGCTCGAGCCCGCCGCCCTCGTTGAGCCAAGCGTTCTGTTGGCGCGGCGTGAAGCCGAAGGGGACGCACGTGTCGAACGCGAGTGCTGGGTTCTTGCCGATGTAGTAGTAGCTCCCCGTTTGCCCGATCTCAGCGGAGCCCTTCTGGACGGAGTCCATGACCTGCAGACCCGGGACGAGCTCCCCGGCCTCGTAGACCCGAATGTTAAAGGCGCCATCCGTCATCGCGGACACCTGCTCGCTCAACACCTCGCCTCCGCCATAGATCGTGTCGAGAGAGCTCGGGAAGCTCGAAGCAAGCCTCCACTCGACGCGCTTGGTCGTGTGGACTGCGGGCCCAGCCTTCTCAGCTCCGCGCTTCGCAGTGAGCGAGGCTGCGCCGACGAGGCCCGCAGCAGAGCCCGCGATCGCCCCAGTCAAGAAGGCCCTGCGGCCGCGGTCTTGTCCGCCCTCTCCCTTGTCGCTGGTCTCAGTCATCGCTCGTCCAGCCTACGGGCAGCGCGCGCTCGCTCAAGTCGCTGCCTTCAGGTGCTGGTCTAAGAAGGCGCGTGTGTGCTCCCAGACCTCTTCAAAGTCAGGGTGCGTGTCTTCCATGGGGTGTCTTATTCCGAAGGTGTGCCCGCCCCCTTCCAGTCGCAACGTCTGCGCGCCCTCGCCATAGGCCCCGGAGAGGATCGACAGAGACTCAAACTCCACCGCTTCATCAGCTGTCCCGTGCACGAAGAGGGTCGGCGCTGTGATGCGCGCCGTAGCAGCGGGGATATCAAAGCGCTCGACGTTGGCCTCATAGTCCAAGAGCCCATCTAGCTTGATCTGAAAGACTTGCCCCGTGCGCGCGTTGGACACCTCGAGCGCGCCCGTCTCTCGCCATCGCTCGATCGTCTCATCATCAAAGCGGCGCGCTGACGGGATCGCTGCCCATGCGATGACAGCGCGGAGATCTCCGGCCTCAGCGGCGTGTATCAAGACCTCTCCCCCTCCTCGGGAGTGTCCGAGGATCGCAGCGCGAGCTGTGTCGACGCCAGGGAAGGAGCCTGACTTGACCGCCGCGCGGACACGCTCGATGTCCTCGATGTCCTTGGAATAGGTGCTCCGCTCGAAGGCCTCGACCTCGGTGAAGCTCTCGAGGTCTTCGCCAACCCCGCTCGAGGAGGTGTTGAAAAAGACGCCCGCGTAGCCGGCAGATGCGAGGCGCGCGCCGAGCTCTGGGAAGAAGCCCCAGTTCATGAAGCCTTTGAAGCCGTGAACAACGATCACATGGGGGCAGGGCCTCTCCGCGTTGGCGCCTACCGGCGTGTTCACCCTCCCGCGGATCACTCGCGCGGGGTCTTCGGGATGAGCGAGCGTGAAGCTCCTTGATGTGTAGTCGTGAGTCTCCATCCCAGCCTCAGGCAGGGTCCGCCTCAGCAGGCCAGTCCACGGGACACCCGAGGCGATCAAAGCCTGATCGCTCTGCCGCCAAAGTTCGCTCCTTCACGAGCTCCGTCGCTGCGTCTTGAGCTGCCTCGTCTGCGTCGCGTGGGACCGCGACCGGTTCGCCATAGACGATGCAAACTCGAGCGAAGGGCTTCGGGATCGTGAAGTTGTCCCAGCTGTCTGCGTGCCAAGCCCGATCGCATGCGAAGCCAAGCGGCACGATCTCGCGCCCGGTCGCGCGGGCCATGAAGGCCAGGCCCGGGTTCATCGAGTGCATCGGGCCTCGCGGGCCATCTGGCGTGATGAAGAGCACCGCGCCCGCACCCAAAACCCGCAGCATCTCTCGCAGAGCACGCGCGCCACCCCTGCTAGAAGAGCCGCGGATGACGAAGTAGCCATTCGCCTCCAACAGCTTCTCAGAGACATCGCCATCGCCAGAGGGCGAGACCAGGACATGCCAGCCGCGGTGCGCGTGTATGGGCAGGGCGACGATCATCCGCCCGTGCCACATCGAGAGGAAGCAGCCTGGCCCAGACTGGACTGAAGCGCCTAGGCGCTCGCCGCCGATGACCTCGACCCTCCAAGTCTTTGAGAGGATTGAGAGCACCGCGCGCCCGAGCCAGCCGGCGGTCCCCTTCCCGAAGGAGCGGAGCCACCGCTTACGCCTTCTCCCAGACGCGCCCAAGTTCAGCGATGTCCCCGAGCTCAGGGAGCGGGGATGTCGTCTCCCTCACCGTTGTCGTTGGCCCCGTCGGGCCCTGCGCTCCAGAGCCGATAGCCTGAGCCGCCAGGCTCAGCCAAGTAGTAGAGCGCTTTGCCCCAGCCATCCGTGGGCAAAGAGTCAGCGTTGAGGAAGCCCTTGGGATAGGTCGGTGTCGGCGCCAAGAGCTCTGCGAGGGTCGCCGGGAAGCTCCCCTTGTCACTCTTGTAGATGACGAGGCCGAGCTTCACTTGTTGCAGGCTCGCGCGCGTGTCCTCTCGCTGTGCGAGGTCTGCGGGGGGCTCTGCCACCGGCAGCTCCGCCTCGACGACTGGTGTGGATGGATCGATCGGGTCCTCAGCGTCCAAAGATCTCCGGCCCCCGCCTCCCCCGCCCAGTCCGCCAGCCTGCATGCTGAAGGCTGCGCCTGCCACGAGGCCAGACAATCCAACCCCCGTCTCGAAGCCGACGGGCGAGCGCTTGAGCGTATAGGTCCCGGTGTCGCCGGGTCGGCTCCAGACGAAGGTCGGGCTGAAGTACTGGGTGACAGTCGCCGTCTCGGGCAGCTCGTCGACGTCGAAAGGCATCGCCCCTGAGTCTGCAAGCAGCGGCAAGAAAGCGGTCAAGGTGTCGTAGATTCCACCCAAGAGCTCCGGCCA
>Ga0066378_10000118_pt1 | contig 32432 bp, 26 predicted proteins | sample Knorr_S23_td_DCM_FD_70947 | JGI IMG/M metagenome (GOLD analysis project Ga0066378, IMG submission 70947) | Marine microbial communities from Southern Atlantic Ocean transect - Knorr_S23_td_DCM_ad_71m_LV_A | ecosystem: Environmental > Aquatic > Marine > Oceanic | place: Southern Atlantic ocean...
GGTGACAGGGAAAGCAGGTCACGCGGGAACGACACCTCACGATCTTCGAAACGACGCTCTCGTGTGTGCTGCGGAGATGATTCTCGCGGTAGAGCGTTTCGCTCTCAATCGTCAAGAGGTTAAAGCAACCGTTGGAAAACTAGAGGTCTCGCCTAACGCGAGTAACGCGATTCCTGGCAAAGCCGCCTTTTCCATCGACTTCCGAGCCCCCAACCTAATTCAGCTAAGAGAGCTCAAAATAGATCTTCTCGGGAAAATCGAGTCCATTGCTGAGCGACGATCGACCAAAATCGACATCCAGAACATTCAGGAAACTTCCCACGCCAATTGCGACCCACAGGTAACGAAGCTTATTTCTGCAGCGGTCGCGGCCAACACTGGACGGGCAACCGAGCTCTTCAGCGGAGCTGGCCATGATGCCATGAAAATAGCTGAAACCTGCCGCATCGGCATGCTATTCGTGCGCTGCCTGGATGGATTGAGCCATCATCCAGACGAATTCGTGAAATCCTCAGATATACTGGAAGCCCTTCGCTCTTTGGCGGATATTATAAAAAGCGTCGATCAAAACGCTTTTGCCCAGGTGTAAAGATGCACGACTGCATTGTTCGCAACATTCGCCTGCTCGGGCCAAGAGGCTGGCAAGAAGCTGATTTGGCGATCGACTATGGCCTTTTTTCGGAGATAGGGAAAGTGTCCGAGGCGGGGAGAGATGTGGTCGACGGAGAAGGTTCCTTTTGCTTTCCCGGAGGCGTTGACCTTCATGTACATTTTAACGAACCAGGGCGCACACATTGGGAGGGATTCTCAACCGGTTCTCTCGCTGCGGCTGCGGGCGGTTGCACTATGGTGGCAGAAATGCCTCTAAACAGCATTCCCTCAACCACTTCCGTTGAAGCTCTGGACGAAAAGCTCGATTCCATCAGATCGAAGTCCCGCGTCGACTTCTGTCTCTGGGGCGGGCTCGTGCCCGGAAATCTCGACTGCATCCAGCCGCTAGCTGACGCCGGAGTAATCGCTTTCAAAGCTTTCATGTCTCCCAGCGGAACGGAGGATTTCATCAATTCGGACGTCGCTACCCTGAAAGAGGGCATGAAACGCATCGCCCCCACGGGTAAGTTCCTGGCTCTCCACGCCGAGGACCCGGTACTCCTGAATCCATCGAACCAAAAACTTTACCAACGCAAGAACGCATTCGATTGGGAGGCCAGCCGACCCGCTGAGGCAGAGATTAGTGCCATTCAGATCGCCATCGAGCTAGCTGGCGAAACAGGTTGTCCCATTCACATCGTCCACGTTAGCTCTGCCCAAGCGCTCGCTCCGATAATCGAAGCGAAAAACCGCGGGGTTGATATAACCTGCGAAACCTGCCCCCATTACTTGCTTCTTTCCATCGAAGATGCGGAAAGAATAGGTCCGGATGCCAAGTGCGCTCCGCCACTCCGCTACCAAGACTCAATCGATATGCTCTGGAAAAGTCTCGAGAATGGGCAGATCGATACCATCGGCTCCGATCATTCGCCCTGTCCTCCCAAAATGAAGGCTGGTCTAAGTTTCTACGACGCTTGGGGCGGCATAAGCGGATTGCAACACGGCCTACCTCTTCTTTGGAGCCGATGCTCGGAGAGGCCCGAACTCCTTTCGCATCTAGTCCAGCTGAGCTCCTCAAGACCGGCCAAGAGAGCAAAGCTGGAAACCAAAGGCTCTACAGAAATCGGGAAAGATGCGGACTTCGTTCTAGTCGATTCTAGTATGACGCCCAAAGAAATCAGAGCCGACAATCTGGTCTATAAGCACCAAGCCAGCGCTTATTGCGGCATGCAGACGTCATTCAATGTTCGCCAAACCTGGCTAAGGGGCAATCTCGTCTACGAAAATGGAAAGGCCATCGGTAAACCATCCGGAGCGTTTTGTCGGGCAGTCGGCAATTAGAGACGATCAACCGGGAAACTAAGGATATTCTGCCGATTGTTGGCAAGCTTTCTGCTATTCGAGCCTTATGAGTTCGAGTATCCCCCTTGTCGATTTCAGTGGAATGCTGAGCGACTCCATCGCGGACCGCAAAGCTCTAGCAGCGGAGGTCGATCGAAGCGCCAAGGAGGTCGGATTCATGTATATAACCAACTGTGGAATCGCCCCGGAAACTATTGCGGCGGTAATGTCGACAGCTCATCGCTTTTTCGGGATGAATTCCGAAACCAAAAATGGATTCCTGTTCGACCAAGAACTGAACTTCGGATTCCATGACATGGGCAAGGAAGCCTTAGATCCTAGTAAGCCGGCGGACCAAAAAGAGACGTTCACTATGCGGAACGTATCCAAAACATATAGTCAATCGGAGCTTTGGCCCAGCTATCACTACAGACAGGTCGCGTGCGATTTTTTCGCAGACTGCCAGCGACTCGCCGATAGAATGATGAGCGCCTTCGCTCTCGCGCTGGATCTTCCGGAAAATTTCTTCTCCAACAAGCACACGGGAATCTTGCAAACGCTTAGATTTCTGCACTACCCTCCTGCAAAGATTGAGTCCTCTGGCCAGCTCGGCGCGGGCGCGCATACCGACTATGGAACCCTTACGCTTCTATTCCAAGATAGGTCAGGCGGGCTCGAGGTTCAGGACTCTGAGGGGAATTGGATACCCGCTCCGCCAATAGACAACGCGGTCGTCATCAATACAGGCGACCTCTTGGCTAGATGGACCAATGACGTCTATCGATCAACACCGCATCGAGTGCAAGTCCGGCCTGCAGACGCAGCCAATGGCCGCCTGTCTATCGCCTTCTTCTCCGATCCAGATCCAGATGTTCTGATAGAGACTCTTCCATCGACCGTTTCAGAACAAAACCCAACGAAGTACGCGCCTATATCCGCGAGCGACCATATTCTGGAAAGAATAGCCGCCACGAACTGACTTCCCATTATGGACGAAGACATTCAGGCTCGGTTACTGAAAACGGCAAACGAGATCGCCATCAAAGCCGTTGAGGAAGGGCATCATCCATTCGGAGCCATTCTCGTCGGCCCGGATCTTGAAACCATTCTAATGCGTCAAGGCAACGTGAATACGGTTCAGCACGCGGAATCGGAACTCTCTCGCCGGGCCTATTTTGAGTACGATCCCGACTATCTTTGGGCATGCGCGCTAGTCACAACTCTAGAGCCCTGCGCCATGTGTTCTGGAACAATATATTGGGCTAATATCGGCACCGTCGTCTTTGGCGCTTCGGAAACGGAACTGAAGGAGCTAACCGGAGCGGATCCAGAAAACCCGACAATGAATCTCCCTTGCAGAACCGTGTTCGCTTCTGGCCAGAAGCATCTCAAAGTCTACGGACCTTTGACAAGCCTCAGAGATTCTTTGCTAGCTCCCCATAAAGACTTTTGGAATAGAAAATAAAAGTATCCTGGAGCTACGCATACGCGCGATGGGTGTTACAATACGGCCTTACCGCGTTGAAGACGCCATCCTGGCATTCGTAGCGATAGAAGAATCTAGAGATGACATAAAACCATGGAGGCCTTGGTGTCATGCCGAGTATTCCATCGAGGATTCGAAGAGCTATTTGGCGATTAGCGTGACCGGCTTCGAAGAGGCGAAATCGATGACTTCGCTGTGTTGAAAGACGGTCGATTCATTAGAGCCTGTGGCTTGAACCAGGTCAACATCGTCAAGGGCGTAGCTAATATGGGATACTGGCTTCGATCCAGCGAAACAGGGAATAGCATAATGCGCATCGCAGCGAGGAGAGCCATTGTCTGGGCTTTCGAGAATAGGGAGCTGCCGTATCGAGATCGTCCCCGCAATCGGAAACGACCGGATCCAACGTGTCTCGGAGAAAATAGGGTCCTGTAAAGACGCCGTTCTCGCCAAGCGAATTATCATTGGTGGCGAGCCATGCAGCGCCGTTCTCAATTCATTCATTGGAGACTAGCTTGTAGCGCCTGGATTGTTACGGCCATCTGTCTCCTCTACAACAATGTCTCCCTTGGAAGTCCAATGGCCCGTCACCCAGTATACGACTAGATAGACAATAGGCGTATCGATTACCGCCACCAGAAGCTTCATTAAATAAGATCCGATAATCAGCTTGGGCAGTACATCATTGGGAATGACTCCATAGAAAGCGATCGTGCAGAATATGGTTGTATCCAATAATTGGGAGCCAAACGTAGAAACATTATTGCGCAGCCATAGATTTTTCTCTCCGCTCCTCTTCTTCACCCACTCGAAAACGTAGATATCCCAAAGTTGGGCGGACAACGTGGCCAACAGCGATCCGAGGATGATTCTCGGCCCACCCTGGAAGAGAGCGACGTAGGCATCGTTTTGAGGCCAGCCTTCCGCCGGGGGAGCCTGCACAGCCAAAAACAGAAATGCCGTGCAGACAATGTACACGGCAGTTCCCATGTAGACCATCATCCGCGCCCGTTTGGCCCCCCAGATCTCAGCCGCCGCGTCGGTGCAAGGAAACGTGAAAGCATGGGCGAAGGATCCGTAGCTGAATGCCAAGGTTCCTAAACCGAGCCAAGTCAGGTCTAATGGGACGAGCTTAACGGTGAGACATTGGAGCATGCCCCAAAAGCCCACATACAACCCGAAGAGTATCAGATACTTCCGCTCTTTCGGATCATCAAGCATGTTGCTAGCTGGGATCCTTTTCTTCGATGATCGCAGTCAGCTCTGCGATGCAATCGTCCTTCTTTGGGGAATCCCAATCAGCTATAAGAAAGCCGTTCAACGCGATTCGAGCCAGTTCCTGCTCGCTGAATCCAAGATCCTGATGCAGAGCATAATACTCTTCGCTCAAGTAGTTTCCGAACATCAAGGTATCATCCGAATTGATCGTGCATGTAACACCCGCGTCGAAAAGCTGCCGAATCGGATGATCAGACATCGTATTGATTCCCTCTACTGCCAACTTCAGATTGCTGATCGGACAAACATCTAGAGCGATCCCCTCTCTGGCTAGAAACGCGACTAGCTCGGGATCTTCGATAGATCGCACTCCATGTTGAATTCGACGTGTTCCCAATTCATCGATACACCGCTTTACGAAGCTGGCGGGCATAAACTCTCCAGCATGGGCTTTGAGGAATTTCCCAGCCGCCCCTGCCGCTTTCCAGACTTCGGCGGTCCAAGGTTCAAGCGGATAATCCTCAGGTCCGTGTAGATCAATTCCCCATAGCCGCTCCCAAAATAGGCAGTCGTCGATAATTTCCTTTCCTATGCCTTCATAGTCGTTGTGCCGCATACCCATCACAACTCGAACTTCCAAATCTTCAGGAGCAGCTGACAGGACAGCATCTACCAGCTCAGGCCCAGCAATAGCTCCCGAGTAGAGCGAACCTACGTGGAAGCTAGTTTCAACGTACTTGCAATTCTGGGACGCGCAGTCGGCTAAAACCTTTTTAGCACAATCGTGATACGCCTCGGCGCTAGTGAATACCCCTTCGCAAAACTCCACGTAATAATCCATGAATTCATAAAAGCTTTTGTAGCGAAACTCATCCGCCCACATCGGTGGCCCATCCGGATACTTGCCCGGAAACGCCCGATCAATCATCTCGAATGGGCAAGAACCCTCCAAGTGGATATGGGTTTCGGTTTTCGGTAGACTTTGGACGAATTTCGACAGTTCTGGAGAAGGGTCGTACATATCTACATCTTGAGCAAAAACCGAGCCGCATCCACATGTCATGGGCTTTTTTTCCGCTACGATCCAACAATTCGATTAGATTCGTGAGAAACCGAATTCCATGTCGTCTAGCAAAATGGAGCACGCTGAATTTCGAATGTCTGTGCTCAATTTTGAACTGAGTCTAAAACAGCAATTAGGCAGTCATTTCTCCACGAAGCCCAACGCCAATCATCCAGTTTCTCAGAGCAAGAGAAGCCTTGTCGGCCTTAGCATGAACCTCGGAGGAAATGTCTAACGGTATTTCCTCAGGCTTTTGAAGCTCTACTATCGCCCGGTCTTCATAAATGATTCTCTTTTCCCATTCGCATAGCTGATCAATAGGTACGTCGTGGTCAAAGTTCCTGTGAAACACAGCGATGAGTTGCGATTTTCGGGAGGAGACAGGTGCGATATTGAAATGGATGATGTGCTCGCGATCCTGCGGGTAGCTGATGACCGTTCGCGTGCAGAAGGGCAGAAACAACGTCCTATGCATGTGCCGATCCAGCTCAGTAGCGTTGGCAATAGGAGAATCATCTGGATTAGTCGCCTTGTAGTCGAACTCCATCTTCATGGTATAATCGTCTTGAGAAAAATCATAATCCGCTCCCATGGTGGCACTTCCCTCTTGGCCAAAACTACTCCGATGAACAAAAGAGAAATGGGCATTATCGATGAAGTTCTCTATCAGACGCCCCGCAGAACAATCCCAGAGCTCGGGACCGAGGGTAAAGCGACGATAGGCGCTGTCCGACTCTTCAGGTTCCCAAACGGGAATACGATTGGTCGGTTGGCCGCTGAGGCAGACCCAGATTATACCATAACGCTCTTCATGCAAAACCGTTTGCAAGCGCAACTTTCCCGGAATCTTCCATTCGGGATGGCTCGGCACCAGTACGCACTTGCCCGTAACATCAAAACGGTAGCCATGGTAAGGGCAAACAATGCAATCGTCGCGGACCCATCCATTGGACAACGGAGCGCCGCGGTGGATACAAAGATCCTTAGAAACCACGTATCCAGAGCCTAGCCGGGCAATCACTAAATCGGTATCGAGCAGTCGAGCCTTTCGAGGCTGAACTCCGATATCCGCCACCAAGGCTATAGGGTACCAGAAATTGGCCAGGATATCCCAATCATTGCGGCTAAAGGAACATTCCCTAGGATATTCTAAGGACGCATAATCTCTAATGGGCGTTTGTGTTCTCACACCTATCGGAACAGCACTATTTGTTCCAACGTGGACAATATGGCGCCTACCCCAGATTCCGTCGAAAAGATGGCGCGATTGTGGCTTGAGGACATTGCATGACCGACTTTCAAGTATGGACGACCATATTTTTACTACTTTATTTGGGCTGGCTCCTATTTCTCACAATCAGGGCCTACAGAAGCCCCGCCAAAGGGCTGGGAGAATTCTTCTTGGCTGGCAAATCGGTGGCCTTTCTTCCGTCTCTTCTGACGTTTTGGGCAACTTACTTCAGCGCTGCTGGGCTCATCGGCGCCGCGGGCTATTACTATATCCACGGAGTCGGGAACTTTATCTTTGCCGTCCTGGGCTATTTAATTCTGGCCGTTGTCGCTGGAACCATGGGTAAACGCATGTGGCGGCTTTCCCGAGAGCATCCCAATACTCGATCGCCTATTCAATTGTATCTCAAAGCCTTCAACTCACCTAAGTTAGAGTTATTGTTCATAGCGGTCACGCTGATGTGCATGGTACCTTACCTTGCCGCCCAGATCACCGGATTCGCTCGCACGCTAGAAAGCTCCCTTGGATTGCCCTACATTGTTACTGCCGCGATCGCGCTGGTCGTTATTTATATATATTCCGAATCGGGCGGTCTCGCCAACATTATTAAGACGGATGTCCTACAGGCTTCGCTCACCATCATTGGCTGCATTTCGGTCACCATCGTTTTCGTGGGTCTGTATTGGGCATTTGACGGGGTCCAATTTTTCGCTGATGTGGACGCCGCCGCTGATCCTTCTTTGTGGAGCTTGCCGGGACCCAATGGCCTGTATTCCACAACGAATATAATCGGTCTAGCGCTGCTCATTTCGCTGGGAGCGACACCCATGGCCCACAATGCCCAGCGATTCATGATAGTTAAAGAGGAGCGCTATCTGACCGCCATGATGTACATCTTCCCATTCATGGGCCTAATGCTAACGATAATTGCGGGCACGCTTGGCCTTGGTGGGGCAGCCATTTTTCCAGGACTTTCCAGCGGAGATCAGATTATTGGCGAAGTTATGGCTGCCGTTCCAGCAATGTTGGGGGCTCTGACACTAGTCGGGGTTATCTGCGCTACTATGTCAACAGCGGACTCCATTCTCCTGAGCATTGGATTCATCGCAAGCGAGCATTGGTATCGAAAAGACGAAAAAGTATCCGATCGTGGGATACTGAAACTCAATCGGTGGTTTACTTTGTCCATAGCCGTTTTTGCCTTCATAGCTAGTGTTAGACCCGAACTCGTCGCCGAATTGGCCTTCAACGCATTCGGAGGCATGCTGCAGCTCGCTCCCTCAATGTTCGCAGGTCTCTACTTGCCCTATGTTGGAGCGAAATGGGCGGCTGCTAGCAGCGTAGCGGGATTAGCCGTATTGCTTGGCTGGAAAGCGGGTTGGCTGGTTTCGCTGATCCCCAGCGATTTCCCTGGCTACATGGCTGGTTTCTTGGTTGGTTGCTCGCTCGTAGCCATCCCCGCTGTATACAAATCTGAAGCAAGATTATAGGATCAAGAGCATTCGCTGCCCATCTGGAGAATCGCTCTGCTGAAAAGCCAATACTGCCGGCCAAGTATTCCTGGCCAACATCGTGATCATTCTAAAAGCAGGAAAATATAATTGGTAAGCGAATTGCTGTAGGCAACCCATGCGCGAATCCCAAAGCTCGACCCGAACCGAGGCTCATCTCCTATACCCACATAACGCCACCATGCCGCGAGGGAAAGCGGCCATCGCAGCGCTCCAACAGACGATCGCCATGTTTGTCGGGTGCATCACACCTGCCCTGATCTTCTCTAGCGTTGTGGGCATAGATGCGCCAACCCAATCTTACCTCATTTCAATTTGTCTACTGGCATCCGGACTTGGTACCCTGCTTCAGGCAAAACGGCTCGGGATTATCGGCTCCGGTCTGCTTTCCATAAACGGCACAAGCTTCGCTTACGTAGACTTATTGCTGAGAGCCGGTACCGAGGGAGGGTTACCGCTCGCCTGCGGCATGGCCCTGGCCGCAGTGCCTCTGCAGTTCGGCCTCGCCTTTTCGCTACCTGCTTTGAGATCCATCATTTCCCCTTTGGTAGCAGGAATTGTCGTATTGGCTATAGGAATCGATCTGATTCCCGTATCGGGCTACTACATAACAAAGGATTCTATCGATGGGACAAGTTGGAGCTCAAGTACCTCGATCGCTCTCATCGTGGTTATCTCGCTGATCGTTTCTCAGATCTCGAAACTCAAACAGGTGCGTATGTACGGACCCATCATAGCCATAGCTCTGGGCTATGTCATAAGCGGCATGGTTGGAATTATAGAATGGCCATCCTGGAACACGGGAAAGTGGATAACGATTCCTAGGCCACTCGCTTACGGACTGGACTTCAAGTGGGAGCTCCTGATACCTTTCGCCATCATCTATGTCGTTTCCTCCATCGAGGCGATTGGAGATCTAACGGCGACAGCCAGTCTCTCGGGCATGCCAACCAAGGGGCTCGATTTCTGGAAACGCATTCGCGGAGGCGTGCTTTCCGACGCCATCACCAGCTCATTCGCCTGTCTTTTCAATGGGTTCCCGACTGCCACCTTTTCTCAAAACAATGGCGTCATTCAACTAACCGGTGTTGGTTGCCGACAGGTAGGGTACTACGTATCCGGCATTCTAGTCATAGCAGCCATTATTCCACAAACCGGGTATTTCTTTAGCGCTATGCCCAACCCCGTCTTGGGAGGGGTAACCCTGGTGCTCTTTGGCATGATTGCTGGAGCAGGCGTCAGAATGATTTTCCAAGAACCACTCACTGAGTACAACATGCTTACCATAGCCGTAAGTCTTGGGCTTGCCTTCAGCATCCCTTCTCAAGAGCAATTCGTTGATGAATTGCCCGAATTTCTAGGAGCCATTTTCTCCTCCAAAGTCGCTACCGCTGGGCTCGCCGCAATGACTATGAACTTCATTGTTTCCAAGGTAATCAACAAAGTTAAAGATAACTAGCTTGAGCCCGCGATTCCGCTTAATCTCGAAACAGGCTCAGCCAACAACGCAGCGTAAGTATAGAATACGATGAGACTAAATTCCATTCTTAAAGGTCAAGGTTTCACACTTGCTCTTATCGGAGCGGTCGTATTGGCCGTCCTGTTTCCTGATCCTGGGGCTGGGGGAGGAATTTTAAAAACCGAAGTCACGACCAAAGCCCTCGTCGCCCTGACATTCTTGATACAAGGCCTTTCCTTGCCAACCCGGCAGATACTTGGCAGCGCAGCCAAAATCAAACTCCACGCATTTTGCCAGCTGAGCAACTTCGTCTTGGCCCCGATAGCCATGCTCGGCCTGCTCGCCATATTTGGAGGTTACCTTCAAGAGGGGATTTACTTAGGGGCAATTTATCTCTCGGTTCTTCCAGCGACTATCTCCTCGGCCATCATTTTGACGGGTAACGCGGACGGCGACAGTTCCGCAGCGCTCTTTTCTACGACGCTGTCGAATGCCCTCGGGGTTTTCGCTACTCCGATCCTCTGCTCAATTTTGCTACGAACTTCAGGCGAAGCTGAAATCAGTTCACTGGGAACCTTGATAAGCAAGCTATCCATGCTGGTTCTTCTGCCTCTCGTGATCGGCCAGATAATGAGAAGATTTGTGCGAGACTGGGCTGCCCGATCCAAGTCCCTATTTAAAAAGACCAGCAATGGAGCCATCGTTTTTATTGTATACGCCGCGTTCTGTAACAGCGTCGAAAATGATATTTGGTCGCAGGTTGGCTTCGATAACATTATATCGACCATACTCTTCAGCCTCCTTTTCCTTGCGGTCTTTTCCCTTCTTGTGTGGGTCATTTCCCCTTTAGCTGCTCGCGACCATTCCGAGCGAATAGCAGCCTTTTTTTGCGGCTCTCAAAAGACCTTGGCGGCCGGAGTTCCCATGGCGTCGGTTATATTTTCATCCATGCCGGAGCTCAACAAGTCGGTCCTGGGTCTTATATTGCTTCCTCTGATGTGCTATCATCCAGCTCAACTATTTTTGGCTGGTTTCTTAATTCCAATCTTTAAGAAGATTTCGGCAAATTAAAACGGGAAATGAAAAAGCTCGGCCTATGACGGAGCTTTCCGGTCAGCAACGTATCCAAACTTCAAAAAGAGAGGGTCGACCTCCTGTGGAAGGTCGACCCATATAACCCCATTGTGCGTACTACTAGCTAATCAATTGTTATATTTAAAAAGACCGTCTAACAGAAAACTCAAACCGAGTCGGCTGACGGGCCAATATTGATCCGTTTCCGTAACCGGAATTGTTGACGTCCCAGTTTTCTTCGTCAGTTACGTTTAAAATCGCTAACTTGTAGTACCAATTTTCCAGCTCGTACGTGAACCCAAGGTCTACCTCGTACTGTGAGCCCAGCTCAGCCGTGTTCGCCTGCAGTACATATGGACTCTCCGGGTCGTTCCAATTTGGCACGGAAAATTCGAATCCGTCATATCCAGATTTCATTCCCTCCCAAAAGAGGATACCAGCCGTTACGCCAAATCCGTTGGCCCACTTGTAGCTCAATAAACCGTTAAATAGATGGTCCGGAACACCAGGCGCGTCCACTACTTCTCCACCCGGAGGACCACGGAATAGAGGCGATACGTATACCCCGCCAGTTTCGTCCGCACGATCTGCGGTGTAAGGAGAAGCGAAGAATCCTGCTGTTCGTGAGGCATCGGTGTAGCTATATCCAAAGGTCGCGAACAAGTTTCTAGTAGGTTGATAGTTGAGCTCAAACTCGTAAACTTCCACGAATACCGGATCGATCGAGCCATCCTGGTTCCTTGACGTAAACTCGCGGTCTACGAAAGCGGTACTTAGGAACAGCTTATCTTCGACGAGGCTGAACTTCGCCCCAAGCTCGAATAGATCACTTTCTAGACTATCTCCGAAACTCTGAGGGACGACTCGACCACCCGTGTCAGCGTCGTACGTTTCGCTGTAATTAAAGGTCCCGTACAAAGACGTCTTTTCACTAGGTTTGTAAATTAAACTAAGGTTATAATTCTCAAGCTCTACGCTTTCATCTGCGATAAGATCTTCATCAGGACCAGCAACACCTACAAACCCTCCGAAGTCAAATGTTTCACCTGGTTTCAAAATCGGATCTCTCGACTCTGCACTGACAAAATCCTTTGTGAATCCTCCGAGGATACTGAAACTTTCGTTTACCTCGTACCCAAACTGGGCAAAAGGACCGACGATGTAAGACTTCGCTGCTCCCCCATCTGCATAATACCAATGGTTCAGAATGCCGCGTGGATCTTCATCTGGCACCCAGCGGAAAGCCGCGTAGCCAGCGTCTGGGACGCGGCGAGTGTTGATGTCGCGCGTCATGTCGTAAAAGTTCACTGGCTCATTGAAGTAATGGTTAACAGCCCAAACGTCGTCCCAACGGAAACGTACCCCCGCGTTTACATCCAGCGATGAACTAGGGCTAAATCGAAACTCAGTTCTGTTATCAACAGCCCAATTGTCACGTAACAATTCGGAGTAATGGTATGATGAGAATGTTTGACGATCTTTCCACGAAACAAATGTTTTGTTCACAATTTCTAATTCGTCGCTTATATCCCAAATGTGATCCATCCCGAAGGCCGCGAAACGTCCAAAAGAATCATCTCCTGGAGCCGCGAGTTTCCATGATCTGTCGACTGGCACCGTCGTACCATCTGTAGGTGTGAAAGTTCCAACCCCCGCAAAGAAACCTATAGTGGAAGCCGTTTCGCCAGGAACGTTTCCAGAAAACCCAATAGTGTCTTCACCGTCCAAGAAATTACCAGCCCCGTCCGTTGGAGCGAAAAACACGTCAAATGGGCTCGCAAAATAAAGAGGGCTGGTTCCTAACGTTGCGTTGTAGGCTATGTACTCTTCGTCGGTCTGCGTATTTGTCACATAGCGACCATTGTCGACGAGATCCTGCGTTACGCGGTTAATGCCCCAATTTTCTGTGTAGTCCGCATTGAAAAACTCGAAGTTAGTCTCCATGCGATACCTATCACTGGGCTGATACGTTGTAGCGAAATAGTACGCTTGCGAATTTTGTTTCCAAAGCTCCCAGAAGCCCCCCCACTCCTTAGCTTCAACAGATACACGGTAAGCAAATTTATCGTTTACCGGAGTGCTGTAATCCAAATTTACCGTATACTGGTCATATGATCCTACACTAAAGCCAATCTCACCTCGTGCCTTATCAAAGAACGGCTTTTTGGTTATCAAATCAACATAGCCTCCAAGATAGTTGGTGGTCCCATAGACGACTCCAGCTGGGCCCTTAACAATATTCACAGACTCAACCGCATTGAAATTGACGGGAAGACCATTGCCATTAATCGAACCTCCTCGCCGCATGCCGTTGACGAATAGGTCCGCCTCTTGGCCCCTTAAGTTAGGCGTCGATGGCGAACCGAAATTCGTTTTTGTGTATGAGCTCGATGTTAGCTTAGAAAAGTCACGAACATCCTTAATCGATATCGCATCGAGCTGCTCGCGCGAAATGATCGTTACGTTTCTCGGCGTATCTAAGATGCTCCGATCGGTACCGTAGACCGAGTTAAAAGGACGGGAGGTGGGCAAGATGTTCTCCTCTATCGGAATTTCTTCCGATATGAAGGCGTCCAACTCTTCAGGTTCTTCTTGAGCGACTGCACTTGTCGCAAATAAGCCTGCTAAAAACAAGCTCATCAAAGAGCTTGGTAGTTTGAATGTTGATCTTAATTTCATAGTAGGATTGCGTTATAGCTCTCCCGCATGCATGCATTTTTCGTGCCAGCCGACTCTCCAAGTCACGGAAAAATTACGCAATCGTAAGCAGTAATACAAAAACCCAATTTTCATATTGCTTAGTACCCATAAATTGGGTAAAAACATATTCTAATACCGTTCAAAAAGTTTTCTGACCCTCATTTCTGGCACCAGAACCAACCCTTTGTCGGTCAGCCGAATTTCGGGAATCACGGATAGAGGCAGCAGGTTAAAGCCCATGTACGGAAGCGAGCAGCCAACCGAGCTCCATGCTTCTTTTAGAGCAGTTGTTTGCTGGGCAACCTGAGTTCCTCTATCTTCTGAGAGCAATCCCGCGATTGGCAGGGGAACCTCGGCGAGGATCTCGCCACCCTTGACGACCACCACTCCTCCCCGCAGCTCTTTGATTCGTCGAGCAACGACTTCCATGTCATTCGAAGAAACGCCAGCAATGACCACGTTATGAGCGTCGTGGCCCACGCTGCTGCCAACAGCCCCCCCAGTAAGCCCGAAATTCTGCAATAGCCCATAGCCAACTCCCCCGGTCTTTCCGTATCGCTCTACGACAGTCAAGTACACTAAATCGTTGGCATCCATAAAAGCGTCCCAGGAGTGAATCTCAGGGTCAAATTCAGCGGATTTGGAGAGCGTCACTATGCCAGGCAACTCCGTTCGCACAATACTGACCAAAGACTTGACCTCGGGAATTTCAGGCAGCAACTCGAGATCGTCCTCATATCTAACAGTCTCGTATGCCTGCTTCGGGTACGCGTATCTCCCCTCGCTCAATTGCTTATCGAGCAACGGTGAAACTTTCCGGTCTTCCACCATCAAGGCGCCCCCATACCATGTATTTACTACCGTTAAATCATCGTCCAGCAGCGTGATGTCTGCTCGGCGCCCGTGCCCAAGAGCTCCCAATTCGCCATCCATCCCAAAACGCGTTGCCGGGTGCAAGGAGCCCATGCTCCAAGCCTGCAGCGGACTCAAACCGGCCACGATCGCTTGCCGGGTTACCCAGTCTAGTCCGAACTCGAAGAGATCATCGGCATCCCGATCATCCGTACAAACGCAAACTCGTTTCGTCGCTGCTCCCAATTCAGTAACTGTCTTGATCGCTTTTGGCAAACTGTGCCACGGAGTGGTTGGAGGCCCTCCCCTAAGAAACACCCATATTCCCGCTTCAAGAAAGTCATCGGCAATATCGCGATCGATGGCTTCGTGAGTATCCGTTACTCCGCTCGCAGCGTAAGCAGCCACAAACTCTCGACCATAAATATGGCCGCTCACCGGTTTACCCCGCTTCAAGGACTCACCGATTATTCCGTGAGAACGGGCGTCACCCATGCAAACTGGCACGAAATCCATTTTCTCTCCCAGAGCCACAATCTCAGGCCATTTATCGAACAACTCAGCAGCCTTGGCCGGAGTCAGATCGCCTCCACAGGTTTCTAGACTAGCATTTGTGGCCGGGATGGTTGAGGGCAGGGTAAGGAATATGTTGAGGGGCGCCTGGCGAGCGTCTTCCAACATCCATTCGATTCCATCCACGTCGCTCACATTGCCTATCTCATGGCTATCGCAAAACAAAGTCGTCGTTCCGTTTAGCAATGCTCCTTCCGCATAAGCGCAAGCCGTCATCATACTGCTTTCGATATGTATATGAGGATCGACCAATCCTGGGGCCAAGATACCACCTTCGACATCGTAGCGGGGAGCTTCTGCAAATGGGCAGCTGCCCGCTTTGGCAACCGAGGCGATTCTGCCTCTCGCAATCCAGATCTCCCGATCATCCAGCATTCGCTCGGTATAGACCGAAAGGATACGAGCTCCCGTCAAAACGAGATCCGGAGCCAATCGCCCAGAAGCGACTTGGGACAAGTGGATTGTGGACTCGTGTAGTGGAGCCACAGAAAAGCGATTGATAAAGCCAGGCATCTCCGAATCTAGTTAAAATGGCTAAAAATTATATTGTTAATCCGAGCTTGTCGCGACCGTAGTCATAGGTGACCGCGTCGGTCGAGGCAACCACCTCGCGCCAGCCCTTTTCCAGGCACCTACCCGCGAACATACTTAGGTCTTCACTGTATTCGCTCACCAACTGCGCCTTCTCTTCCTCATCCAGAAAACTGTGAGCCAAGCTGTTTTCGCCGAGCGAGACCAGTTCCTTCCAAGACAAATTGTACCTGCTCACCGCGACGTAGTACTCGTCCGTCATATTGGAGTGCCACATGCCCCGATCATCAGTATTTAGACAGACCGGGATTCCTTGTCGCAAGTATATCGGAAAAGGATGCTTATCAAGATCCGGCACGTAACCCAGCAGCTCATTGCTGATCAGGTTGATCTCCACCAGAAACTTCTCTCCGCGCATCAGTTGCATCGTCTTCTCGTCTTGAAACAAATTGATACCATGCCCAATTCTCGTAGCGCCCAAGCGAAGTGTATCGAATATCTGGGTATCTCGTTTTTCCGCTTCACCAGCATGGATTGAGATACCTATCGCTGGGTATTTTCGCAACATCCGATCATATACTTCCGTGAATCTAGCCGCGTACCCACGGTTGTCATCCTCCCTTCCTGCCATGTTCAATCCCACCCAGAAATCGCGATTCTGGTCGATGAATTCGTAGAACCTCTCGACGTCTTTCTCAGCATCGTCAGAGAAACGAAGAACAACGCCCTGAAAACGAACCGTAACTCCCGTGGAAACGGCATCCGGTTGATTCAACCTACGTTTGATTGCCGCATTGGCCTTATCGGCCGATAGCGTATTGCCTCGACCGTCTTTCCAGCCCCAAGGACCCGTCTGAATTTCCAAATAGCGGACCCCCTCTGCAGCGAATCGCTTCATGTTCTCGACCAGCAGCTCCGACATCACGTCGATGCTGCTCAGCAGCTCGTTAAGCCTGGGCCATATGTATTCGAAAAACTCGTCTCGGCCTTCGTATTCCTTGTCTAGGACCACCGACCCAAGCCACTCTTCTTTCTCTTCCTGGTTGAGCCGGGACATCGCTTTGAAGTCAGCCTTGGCGGCCGCCGGCAGGCTTTGAAAACTCGATTCCGATATGGTGGTCCAGAACATTCGATTTCTCGAGTCGCGATGACGGTTGGCATCCGTTTTAAAGTAGCCTGATACTCGATACCTCGTATAAAATTCCTGGTCTCCATTACGGCCCTTATCCGTGGCGACATCGAACCACATTTCGGGAAGCATGCCCCCTCCGAAGTGATGATGGATGTCACCGCCTTTGGGCAGGGCGTAAAGAAAATGGTATAGCTCTTCCTTGGTAGCATTTCGCTTCAGATCGTCGAACAAAAGGCCGATTCCCTTCAATGGCGATTTCGGTTTTAATATTGAGCTGCCGTGGCTTCGATCTCCGAATTTTTCGGATGAAGGATTTTCGGGCTTGGCTCGGATCTCTTGCGAACCGATTCCCAGAGCACTTCCAGCCACCATACTAGCAGCTAGAAAACCGCGACGGGAAAGTCCATGTTCATTGGCGCTTTTCTCATTCATAATAGAGCATAGTAAACAATAAATACAGCCGAAATGATATAGCTTAGGACAGGGGCTTCCTTGGCTCTTCCACTGAGAGCCAAAATAAGTGAATACAGCGTTAACCCGAGGCCAATTCCTTCCGTGATGCTGAAGGTTAGAGGAATCATTAGCATAGTGATAAACGCTGGTACGATTTCGCTCAAATCGTCGAATCTCAGCTCCTTCAAGCCTTGTGCCATAAATGCTCCCACCATAACTAATGCGGGGGCAGTGGCCGCAGCTGGCACGACTAGGATAATCGGCGTGAAAATCAAAGCGACGAGAAAGCAAAGGCCGGTTACCACCGATGTCAGCCCGGTCCTGCCTCCGGACTCGATTCCAGCGGCCGACTCTATGTAAGAAGTTGTCGTCGACGTGCCTAGCAAAGAGCCCGATACGGTCGCTACCGCATCAGCGGTCAGAGCCTTTCCCATCTTGGGCATTGTACCATCCTTCTTGACCAGACCAGCCCTTCGAGACAGGCCTACCAGAGTCCCAATACTATCGAAGAGATCCAGGAGCAAGAGGGTTATTAGCACATCGGCGATTTCCGGAAAGTGCGTAATCGGATACAGTATATCCAGTTTCAGAAACGTTTCCGATATCCCCGAGGGCAGGGATACGATACCATCGGGAATCGAAGTCACCATGGCTCCCTCGCTGGGAATAATGAGGCCAATCAGTGTGAGACCCAAGATGGTGATTAACAGCGCTCCGCTGACTTTTTTAATCGTCAGAAATGTCATCAGCGCCAGGCCACCCACAACCATCAGAGACGCCGGAGCTTTTAGGTCCCCGATGGACACCAATGTCGCCTCGTGATCGATGACTATGCCGACGCTCTTCAATCCGATGAAGGCAATAAAAAATCCGATTCCGCATTGGATCCCTATCTTGACGCCGTTCGGGAGAGACTCAGCCAACTTGCTGCGCAATCCGGTAACGGAAAGGATCAGAAAAATGATACCATTCCAAAAAGTGAGAGCCAACGCCGTTTGCCAAGGCAGGCCGCTGCCGATGCAGATTACAAAAGCGAAGTAGCTGTTCGTTCCCATGCCCGGCGCTTGGGCAATTGGATAATTCGTCAAAGCCGCCATCAGAAAACAGCCCAGGGCGGCCGCAATCGCAGTAACCGTGATCAAAGCTGGGACCGGCATGCCGGCATTGCTCAGAATGGCAGGGTTGACCGCCAGAATGTAGGACATCCCGGCAAACGTGGTTACCCCGGCTATCAACTCCGATTTCACCGTGGTCTGCGCTGCTTTGAGCCCGAATATCTTTTCCAGCATAGAGCGTCTAGCAGCAGCATCGGTGCCGACTTTCCAGCAACGTGCTTTTTTTTAAAATCGCCAGACAAAAGACCCGATTGGCACGGCTTATGCCTTATTTGGATAATGCGTAAGTTGCAACTAATCCTTTTTACGATCCTGTTGGCCGCAAGCACGTCCGCCTTCTCGGAAAAACCGATACCGGTAAAAGTCGTTGTTCTGGCAATGTACGAAATGGGCGAAATTACGGGCGACCGACCGGGGGAGCTTCAGTTCTGGGCTGAACGCGAGAATCTAGATATCGTCTTGCCATTCCCGATGGGTAGAACGGACCTCCTGATGAGCGAAGAAGGCCTAATGGTTGCTCTTACTGGCGGAGGCGTCACTCACGCTGCCACGACGATCACTGCTCTGGGGATGGATCCGCGTTTCGACTTTTCCAAAACTTATTGGATCGTCGCGGGCATCGCGGGAGCGGATCCAAATGATGCTTCCCTCGGAACCGCTGCTTGGGCAAAGTGGGTAGTCGATGGAGATCTTCTTTACGAGCTAGATGCTCGAGAAATTCCAGCGGATTGGCCCTATGGCATCATACCCCTCGGCGGCTACGAGCCCAATCAACTCGATACCGGATGGACTGTGGACAACATCGCTTTTCAATTGAACGAGGGGCTTGTCGAATGGGCCTATCATCTAACCAAAGATATGCCGGTTGATGACACCCCGGCATTGAAGGAATTCCGGGAGCTATTCGCTGGCTATCCAAATGCCATGACTCCGCCTCGGGTTATCATCGGCGACTCCCTCAGCTCTTCTACCTACTTTCATGGCGAGAAACTCAATCAATGGGCCAACGACTGGATGAAGCTCCACACCGATGGCCAAGCGGAATTCGTCATGTCCAACATGGAAGACAGCGGTACCCTAACCGCCCTGCGCCGCCTCGCTCAGGCCGGAAAGACTGATTTTGAACGCGTCCTGGTTTTGAGAACCGCCAGTAATTACTCTATGCAGCCCAAGGACAAAGCCGCTTCTTGGAGCGCGACGGCTCCCTACCCGGACCAAGGTCGCCCGGCACTTGAGGCCGCATACAAGCTTGGCAGCGTCGTCGCCCACAAGCTGATCGAGGACTGGAATGAGACATCCTATCGTATCCCTTTAGCCGAAGAGACCAAAACCAAAATCAAAGCGGTAGTCGTCGCTATGTTTGAACTCGGCGAAGACGAGGGAGACCGGCCCGCCGAGTTTCAGAACTGGGTCGAGCGCTACCCGCTCGATCAGAAGATCCCCTTCCCTCAAGGCTATCGGGATCTACGCTACAACGAGGAAGATGGCGTGCTGGGCATCGTAACCGGAATCGGAACTTTCCGTTCCGCCGCTTCCATAATGGCTTTGGGAATGGATCCTCGCTTCGACCTCAGCGAAGCCTATTGGCTCGTTGCAGGAATAGCCGGCGTCGATCCAAACGACATGTCGCTGGGCTCAGCAGCCTGGGCCGAGTGGCTGATCGATGGAGACCTTTCCCACGAAATCGATATTCGGGAGGCACCAGAAGATTGGAAATATGGGTACACGCCCATTCGCTATCCTGAATTTCCCTGGATCGACCCGCTTCCCGAAAACAAAGAGGGGCTCGTCTATCGTCTTGATTCCGATCTCGTAGAATGGGCCTACCAGCTTACCAAGGATGTGAAAATCAAGGATACCGATACCATGAAGAATCTTCGAAAAAAATATGTCGGCTATCCCAATGCTCAAAAACCGCCATTCGTGCTCAAAGGAGATCATCTAGCAGCGATGACTTTTTGGCATGGAGAACTTATGAACAACTGGGCCAACGATTGGGTCGATTACTGGACTGAGGGCAAAGGCGAATTCGTAACGTCGGCGATGGAGGAAACTGGTACTCTTCAGTCTTTAACTTTTCTGGAGCAAGCCGGCAAGGTGGATGCTCAGCGTGTTCTAGTGCTGAGGACAGCAAGCAATTTCTCCATGCCTCCTCCAGGTGTAAACCCTGCCGTTAATCTAAGCGGTGAAAAGAAAGGCGGATATTCCGCCTTCATTCCATCCCTCGAAGCTGCCTACGACGTTGGCAGTAAAGCGGTACGCGAGATCGTCGCCAATTGGGACAGGTATCGAACAGAGCTTCCTAAACCGAAAGAGTAGGAAGCGGAAACTTACCGCCTCCGGAATACACCGCGTAGATCCGCTACTTGCGGTACGCCGTAGTTGAAATTCAATTGTATGTCAGGCTCTGTCTTAAACACTAGGTCGTAGTTCTTAAGGATGTTGGCAAGAGCGATGGGCATATGAACACGGGCCAAATTCATGCCCAAGCAAATGTGGGTACTGCCTCCAAAAGTCCCTTGGGCCTTTTTCGAATAATCGTTCTCAAGCCACCTCTGCGGTTTGAAGCGATAAGGCTCATCATAAACCTCTTCTAGAAAATGGGTAATCGTCTGCATATGAAGCACTTTTGTTCCCTCCTCTAGCAAGAAGCCATTAAACTCAAAAGGTTTAGCGACAACTCGCGACAATACTGGGGCCGCGGGAAACAGTCGCTCTATTTCGGCTATAGTCGCCTTCAGCATTGGGAAGCTCTTCATGCCCTCCAGGAAGGATTCTGCAGAGTACGGCTCCAATTCCCTACGCAATGTATCCAGCCATTCGATATCGCTCAAGACGTATTGCAGGCCGCAATTCAGAAGTTTCGACGTATTTCCGGTTCCAGCCATGAGAAGCAAATACGCCTCGGAAACTAGCTCCTGAATATCCACGTCTTTACCTTCCACGGTCGTACGCTCGATAACATGAGCGAAATTGTCGTCCACCTCTTTCCCCAATAGACGCTCTCTTATTTCACGTCTTAAAAATTCGAATACAAACTTTCTGTCTTCCACGAAAACAGGGCTCTGGTAAAAGGAGGTTCGGTCTTCGTCAGACATTACCGTTGAGTTTATGAAAGTCTCTTCGAAACGGATGAAAGTCGACGCTTCTTCTATGTTCAAATCCGTCTTGAGCAATGTCGAGGCGTTCGCCAAGGTCAGCGTAGTCATGAAGAAAGAATGCAAGGAACTCTCCTTTTCCTCTAACCGTTCGAGCTCCGATCTAATGACTCCATCGATCGCGGGAATCCAGCGGGCGATAGCCCCCATTCCAAAGCCAGGCTTCAATTGCTTGCGCTTCTCGCGATGAGGCTCCCCATCCATTTGGGTAACATGACGATCACCCATGACCTCGCGGAATGGTTTGAGAGCTTCATGGTAATTCCAAATGTCGGGGTTCTTCCACGCCGCGGCATTCGCTTCCAGACCACCGATGCAGACCCAACGCTCGCCTCTGAATCTAACACTGTAAATGGGACCGAGCTTCTTATAAGCTCCAAGGTGGTCAAACTCGCCCAATCCAACGTGGGACGCTTCCCCACCCAATGCAAAGTCGTTTTCGTAGGAAGGCATGTTTTCGGTAGCTAAGCTGCTCATAGGATTCACTAGAGCATGGAACGCGCCGTATGCCCCGATCTGAGATTCCTGTGAGCCCTTTTGAGGGCCAATACAACCCGGAATGAATTTCCTTTTGATCCGCTTCTACATTGGCTCGATTCTTGCACTCCATAGAGACCTGAAACTATGGCCAAATTAACCATCCTCTCGCTCCGTAGAATTCTGCTTTCTACGGCGATTCTTGGCTATTCCCTGTGCGACGCAGCTCCCAAGCTTATCAATGGCCCCATGCCCGCCGCAAGCGCAATAAACGAAGTGCTAATCTGGACCCAAACTTCCGAGTCTGCCGAAGTCCATATCGAATATTGGCCCGAGAATGGCGATCCTAGCCGGTCCTTTCGCTCAAACCCGGTGAAAACTTCGCCGGAAGCCGCTAATGTAGCCAAAGTAAGGCTAACGGCAGGAATACAGCCGGGACAACGCTATCGCTATCAGGTTTTCGTAAACGGAATCGCTCAAGATCTGTACTTCCGCAACGAACATAGACCTGGAGAGAAAGTCCCAATGACCTTCCAAGTTAAGCCTCGATGGAGATTCGTTCCCGACGGGGATGTATCGCACAGCATATTCGACTTTCGCATCGCGGCCGGGAGTTGCGCCTACATCAACGAAGACGGGTATGATCGAGAAGGAGGAAAGCCGTATGGTGACGCGTATCACATCTTTGAATCAATATATGAGAAACAGCCTGATCTTATGATTTGGCTCGGGGACGCAGTCTACTACCGGGAGAACGATTTCGAGAGCCGTTCTGGCATGATCCACCGCTGGACGCATGATCGATCGATACCTGAGTTACGTGCCCTTTTGGCGAATACACACCACTTTGCTATCTGGGACGATCATGACTATGGCCCAAACGATATCGGAAGCTCCTACACCCATAAAGGAACCGCCAAGGAAGTTTTCGATCTCTTCTGGGGAAATCCGAGCTCGGGACTGCCCGAAACGCCTGGAATCTTCACTTATTTTAATTGGGGGGATGCCAATTTCTACCTTCTAGACAATCGAAGCTACCTGACAACTTCCGAATCCAAGCCTGAAGCATTCGGAAAACAAAAAAGACTCCTTGGCCAGGAGCAAGTCGACTGGCTCATAGATCACCTTTCCTGGGCCCAAAGCCAGATGTCGCACGACGGCAAAAGCTACCCTGCCCGCTTCAATATAATATGCATCGGCAACCAAGTCCTGAGCGAGGACGAGAACCCACACCACTATCGCAACTTCCCAGACGAATGGAGCTACCTGATTGATCGAATCGTGGACGAGGGAATTGACGGCGTAGTCTTTCTATCCGGCGATGTTCACCACGGCGAGGTCAATCGAATGGAATACATCGGAGGAGGAAAACCAGGAACTCCCGGAAAAGCGGGAAAGCTGAATGAGACTTACGTTTTCCATGAAATCACCTCATCCCCACTAACCGCAGGCTCATGGAGTGGGCCTAATAGAAACGGCGCTCGCTACGATATATTCGACGAGGCAGACGTTGATCGCGTAGGCCAACGCAACTTTGTCACTCTTGATTTTAAGGGACCTTTGGCCAATCGCCGATTGGAAATTCGCTATTTTGATTCCAAGGGCGATTTGCTAAACCGAAAAGAACGAGGAGGACCTGACGAAATAACCGAGCGCTCTATCTTGTTCGCAAACGATCTTAAAGCCCCCAGATAGACAACCACTCCAATAGATCGTCTCGAGCACCAGAATCGCTACCTAATCAGAATGATCTCTCCCCGCTCAATAGAGGAATGGAAAGCCTTATCGGCCGAGGACCCAGAAAAATCGGCAGATACCTATTGGTCGAATCTCGATCGGATTCCCCAATCCGATCGAACACGAATTTTCAGCCACCTTCCTGATCTTTCATCGTTCAAGGATGCATTCTGTAAATCCGTATCCAAGGCGACAGGACACCTCACTGGAGTCCCCTATCTTCTAAAGGATCTTTTCGACTTCCCAAATACGGCCACCACGGCCTCCTCAACCTTTCTCGAAGAAGTCCGCCCCGGCCCCCACAAGGATTCAGCCGTATCCCACGACCTGCGCGAGTGTGGAGCCGTCTTCGGAGGAAAAACGCAGCTAAACGAGTTCGCCTATGGCCTATCCGGAGAGAATCTCCACTGCGGAAATTGCCCACACCCCTTTATGGCAGGCGCCTTATCCGGAGGTTCAAGCAGCGGATCCGCTTGGGCAGTTTCTCGAGGCATCGCCCCGATCGGTTTCGGTACCGATACAGGAGGATCCATCCGCGTCCCCGCATCTTGGTGTGGGCTTTTCGGCCTCCGACTCAGTCCGAATCGTTGGTCTAGAGAAGGCTGCTTCCCGCTTGCTCCGAGCTTCGACACCGCCGGATGGTTCTGCTCAAACGCCGAAGATTTCAAAACATCTTTCACCACACTGATTGCCGGTCTAGGATCACTTCGGCGTCTCAAAGGCTTAGACTTAACCGATAGAAACAAGCTAAACAGCTCCGATTATAATCACCTGATTTTGGATACATACTCAAAACTTCAGATTACCACCGACAATTCTCATTCTGAAGCCTTTGCCCATGCAACCTCAGGAGTGAGCAAGCACTTCAGCGTCCTTCAAAGCTCTGAAGCCCTAGAAATTCACAAGGATTGGCTCGAGGAGCGCCGGCAGCATTACGATCCAGTCGTATGGCAGCGAATCGCTCGAGCAAGGGACTGGACGGCGGAAGACATCAAGGCAGCCAAGAGAGGCGAGGAAAAGATCATGTCCTTTTTCGATGCCGCTTTTGAAGAATACGATTTCATTACTCTCCCAGCTAGCTGGACCTCAGCGATCTCAGCTAAGGAGCACACGGACGCCTATCGCAGTCAGCTTCTGGATCTGACTAGCCCGGGAAGCATAGCCCGCCTGCCCATATTCACGATACCGATACGGAATGGGAGTGGCGGGTCTACAGGAATTCAAATCCTGTACCGGGATCCAAAATCGGATGTGCCATTGCGAATAGTTGAAGCGATTTCATAATCGGCGGATTTTCAATGAGCACGGATATCGCCGATCAAAAATTCGTAGACAGCTGAAACTATCCGAGTCCTCAATCGAAGATCGCTTCAGGCAAGTATCCGGTAATCGTTGTAGTTGGCAAGTTGACCAACTGACTGACTTTCAAGTCCAAAACCACAGAGCAGGTTACGTAAGCCTGCTGACGGGTAAGACCGGTGCGATCCTGCAGATAGCGTATCGCTCTTCTAACGACACTCTTGCACAACTCCCTCGGGTCTTCTCCAGACTCAATAAAAGCGTGGAACGGCTTCTCGCGATAACGAGGGGAGACCAGTTCTCCGGGAGTGACCAAATACGGGGATTCGAGCAGAGCGTCTTTTATGAGCTCCACCCTTATTGTCACCTTCATGGGAGCTTCCATTCCATTGATGCTCACTTCACCGTCGCCCTGAGCCGCATGGCAGTCACCGGCGCACAATCCTGCTCCGGGAGTGAATACCGGCAAGTGCAGGGTCGATCCCGCCACTAAATGCTTAACATCCATATTGCCCCCGAAGGGGCCAGGGGGACGAGTACGAAACTCGCCTTCTTCTTCTCTCTGAACACCAATGATTCCACAGAATGGATTTAGATCCAAAGTAATACCCGGCATGGATCGCGTTTGCGTTTCTTCTAGCTCCCAAATCTGTAGAAAGACCTGATCAAATTCATCATCCAGCAAACCCAGTCCAGGTATGATACTCGTCCACGCCCAGTTTTCATGCTCATATTCAATGATGTCTATTTTTAGCTGATCGCCTTTGGTCGCCCCCGCTATTTCGATGGGCCCCGTAAGACCATGGACCTTCATCTTGTCAGCCTTCTCCCAATCTATCGCGGTCGACTCTTTAGTCAGCTGCCCATCGCTAGCATCGTTCATCTCGATAGTCACCGTATCGCCTGACTCGATACGCAGCCTCGGCTCGTAGCTGCGGTCCCAGCGATTGTAGGTGAGCGACTTATCCAAATAGTGATGGGCCATGCGTTTTGAAACTTTGGAAGATCGTGTAGCCGGATATCAGCAGCATTTCATTTAGGCCAAATCTTTAGCATTGGCTCGAAGAGCTCTGCGGGGCATCGGCGTCATCGAGAGCGCAAGACAGTCTCTAGACGGCGGATGTAGTCCTCCAGGTAATCCTTCGGGTCTAGAGCATTGGCCCGCTTCAATCGCGAAACCGCATTAGCGTAGTCCTTTAGCGCTACCTCTACTCTGGCCAAAGCGATGAGCCCCTTGGACTCGAAACCTTTAACTTTAGACGCCCGTTCGTATTGAATCAAAGCGTTTTCCAAGTCTTCCTTGCTTCGGTAGTAATCTCCTAGACTTAGAAGAGCTTTCCCATTTAAAGGATCCTGAGCGACGATGTCTTCCAAGATACTGGCAGCTTCATCCGCTCTGCCCATAGCGATCGAGGCTTCGGCTTGCAGGTTCAAAATCATAAGCTGCTCGTTTGGCGAGATCGTCGCTCGGCCTGACTTGAGCTCGTTGACGAGCTCGACTGCTTCGCTATAGGCACCTCTCGCTCCCAGGCCCTCTGCCATTCTAATGACCTTGTCGGTACCCAACTCCGAGAATCCGGCGGCCTTTTTGTAGCGCTCTACGGCAAGATGCGGAAGGTTCTCGTTCAACAGAAGATCGCCAAGCAAAGCCAAGCTTCGCGACGAGTTTCCACCCATCCTGTCGAGTAGCTCCAAATTAGCGATCGCTTTTTCGTAATCACTCTCTCCCATGAATGCATTGGCCTGCATAATCCAGAAATTGGCGTTGGAAGGATCCTTCTCGATCATATCGCTGAGCATGCCGATGGCTTCCTGAGTCATCCCTGTATCGAGGAGGGAGTTCAGCTTCCCGAGCAACCAGTCGTTGCTGTCCGGCTGAAAGAGCAACGCCTGTCGGTAAGAGTCCAAAGCGAATGACGCATCTCCCGTATTAAGAAAACAATAGCCCAGCAGCCCATAGAGCGTCCCATTGCCTCCTCCTATCTCGATCGCCTCAACCAGCATGGGCTTGGCCCCTGCATAGTCGCCCTTCTGAACTAGGGCGTAACCAATATTCTGATAAGCTCTAAAGAAATTGGGGAAACGTTCAAGCGAAGTCCGGTAACGCTCGATAGCCTTGTCCAGTTCCCCTTCCTGCAAATATAGACTTCCAATTGTGTAAATGATCGCCGCCGAAGTCTCCGGCGTGAGCGCCGCTTCCAGCTGGCGTATCGCCTCGCCGGTATCGGTATTCATGAATTCCGCCACTACTCCCAGGAGTTCCGCTTCCTCGGAAGTGATCTTCGGATTGATTTCCATATCGAAACCATAACTACCAAGAAAGCGCTTTTTGAATTCTGGATTGCTCCATGAGTTCTCCGTCAAGGGATAGACTCCATCGGAAGCGCTGTTAGCAAATTGGGCGAACCCAAATAAGGCGCCAAAGGCAATCGATAAGCGTAGGAACGTATGTTTCATAAGAAATATTTTTGGTTAGAATCTAAATCCGATAGGGAAAATATAGCGGGCCTTCACAGGTTCTCCATTTTTCTTAGGAGCGGTCCAAATCCACTGTTCGGCCGCTTCAATTGCCGGAGCTTCCAGAGCTGGATCAGAGGATTCGACTATTTCAAGCACCGTGGTGGCACCCTTCTCGTCTATCATAACTTCGAGGCGGACAATTCCCGACCTCCGCTCTTTCTTGAATTGGATAGGGGGTATAATGTTCACCCGCTTTATCGGGTTCGGACGTTCATCCAAATCCTTGACATCGAAAAGCTCCAGATCCGCTATGGCGTTTGGTTGAGCCTCCAGCGAGCCGAAACCCAGGCCGGCCGCTTGCGCGTCTCCAATTCCTGGATTCATTGCCATCTCTAGCTGAGCCAAATCCAGTGGTGGTGGAGGCTCCTGAAGTTCCGGTGGCGGTTCCTCCTGCTCTTCCGGTTCGGGAGGATCCTCCATATCCGGCGGGCTTGGCGGAGGTGGAGGCGATATGTCGAATTCTCGGTACTCCATTACGTCTTTACCATCTCCGGTAAGCATCTGCGTAAAGGGAAGCAAAACGTAGATAGCAAGTATAGTGACGATCGCATAGGCAAAGGCTCGAATGAAACCTATTCCATGCTTCTTGGGCTGGTAACCATTCGAGAACTTCGATTGCGTTGGCGTCGTGTCGCTCATTCGATTAATCGGTGGATACGTTCACTGACAGGGCTCCAGCCAATTTGGCTTCATCGATAACGCGAATAAGCAACTCCGTAGTTACCGTCTTATCCGCCTGGACAATCACTGGCATCTTCTCCTTCTGGGATAGGCGCTTGACTGTTGAACGCACCCCCGTCGGACCAATTTCTCTTCCTCCGTACACCACTTTTCCATTGGCCGTAATGGCTATCAGGATGCTGTTCTTCTCTAAATCCTGAGCCGATGATGCTTGCGGCTTGTTTACTTCTACGCCGGTCTCCTCTACAAATACTGTCGTGACTATAAAGAATATCAGCAGGATGAATACCATATCGATGAGAGGCGATATATTGATTTCATCGCTTCCCTCACTGATTCCAGAAAATCTGCGTTTTACACTCATATAGGAGCTGGTCCCCCTCTCCTTTCGACACGTTTAAGCGTCATTATTTCAACTCGGGTATAGAAAGCGTCCATTTGACTGCGTTTTCGTTTCGCGACACTCAACAGAATGTATCCAGGAATCGCTAGCACAAGTCCGGTTTGCGTGGTGATCAGCGCTTCGGAAATCCCTCCAGCAACCATGTCTACCGTGTTGCCACCCGAACTCACGGCCAGGCCTCCGAAGGTGCTAAGCATGCCCGTCACCGTCCCCAGCAAACCAGTGAGAGGTGCGGTCCCGATCAAAATGGACGCGAAGACCAATCGGCCGTTTAGGCGTCCCATATGTATATTTCTAATTTCCGCTAGTCGATCCCTCACGTCCTGCATGGTACTGACATTATGCTGAGCGTACTGGAGGATCTCTCCCACTGGTCCCGTTGCTTCGCTCGGAGAATCGATCCAATGACCCCACAGGTCAGGATCGCTGTCGTAGTAATTATTGGTGTTCAAGTAGACCAGGATCTCGTAAAGCGAATAGTAGATAAGCGCTCCGAGGATCGCCAAAGGCATCATGAGAGAACCCCCCGCAGTCCAAATGCTGATTACCTCTTCTATGAAACCGGACATTATCCCAAATTTTTAGCGACCTAATTAACTAGCTGATGCCTTAACCCCGTTGACGAACGACATAGCCACGCGCTCCATTCCCGCCATAATGCCCCTCGCTCTCCGCGAGAGAAAGGCGTGAAAGATCAACGAAGGAATCGCTACGACCAAACCAAACTCCGTTGTAATCAATGCTTCCGAAATGCCCCCGGATAATGACTTCGCATCTCCGGTTCCGAAAATCGTAATCAGCTTGAATGTATTGATCATACCCGTAACCGTACCGAGCAGTCCGAGCAAAGGAGCGGTGGCCGCCGTGACCGCTATAATTGAAAGCAAACGCTCTATCTTGGGCTGGGTAGAGACCATTTTCTCCAGGAGTATTTCCTCGAGTAGTTCTTTGGGCTCGGCATGATTAGCCACGCCAACGGCAATCATCTCTCCCGTAGGTCCAGGCAACTGATTTGCTTCGTGTTTGGCGCCTTCAAGATCTCCGGAACGAATCTTTTTGATTACCTTGCTAAGAGAATCGCCAGGCAGACCTTTGTGCCCCATGAGCTCGAACAGTTTATAAAACGAGACCGCCAGCGATACGAAGGCAAATCCTAGTATCGGAAACACCCATACACCTCCCTTGAGAATATGCTCTACCGCTGTCTCCTGAGTCGAGGCGATGGCGATGGCTTTCCCCAACGTAGGATCCAAGGGCAAAGATCCTTGCCCGTTTGTTGCCACCTCTGAGATAGCCCCATTTTCACCTTCGATAGGCAGGGCTCTGGCCTCCCCCGACTCAGCAGCCAAATTCAATCCGCCGCGACTCGAGCTCGAGCTGGAAAAGTAGGATACGGGACCGAAGAGCACGAAGGAACCGCCTTCCAACATTCCAGAGTCTGTAACTGCCTCACCTTCGAAAATCTGGCCTCCGATTATCGACTCAACACGTTCCATCCCCAACTCGACCGCAGATACCTGCTTGGCAATGATCTCCTCGTAAGAAAGGTTCGGGTCATCCACTGTCAGCAAGGTCTCGTCGATTGCCTCTTGATACAGTAGTCTCTCCGCCGGATCCGCTCTAGACTCAATGTTGGTGATATACTCCGTCAACAAACTGACGATGTAATCCACTTCGTCCTTTCGTTGCTTCGTATTGTTTTCAAGCGAGGAGAGATCGAAACCTTTTGCATCCCTGGTCCGGGAAACCTTGTCGAACTCCTGCCTCAATTCTCGCACCTCGAGACTCAGGCGATTCAAATCCTTAGAGAGAGGCGCTTTTTCTCCAGCGATCTCCGCTCTCAACTCGGCCAACTCCTTCATTGAAGCGCTTAAAGACTCTTCCAATGAACCCACGGCTATGTCGAATTCCCCAAACGAGGGCATCGCGAATACCAACGATCCAAACAGAAACTTATACAATCCTTTCATACAATCCACCACTCCTCAAATTAGTTGATCTTGACCGGGAGCTTGACGAATTCCGCCTGCATCTCTCCCGCGTAAACCGAAAACAACTTAGCGATTCCATCTCCGCTTTCCGGAATCTCCTCCCACTGCCAGCCGTTGCTCGACGGGAAGCCAATCCCCACGTATGTGCCTTCACGGTTCTTGAAAAAAGCTCCGGCTAAACCGAAGTAAAGAACATCCACCTCTGATTGTCCGGATTCCAATTTCTGGATATCCGAGACGAATTGTACCCCGCTATTAAATTTGTCGGCCTGACTGAGAATCGCGATAACGCTTTGGAGACGCTGGGAAACCGAGAGACGAACTTCCTCCCCCTCACGCGGAATTCGGGCGAAAAGCGTCGAAACTTCTTCTTGCAGGGGAACGGGAAACTGGCTGTGCAGGGCAAGCACCCGCTTTTCCACCATTCCAATCTTATCGCCGAGAACATCCACCGCCGCCCGGTACTCATCGCTTTCGTTGAGGAGCTCCTCGCGCTTCTTATCTGACTCAGACAAGCCCTCCTCAGCGATTCGGATCTTCTCCGTCAAGCTGGCCTTTTCTGTCTCCAGCAAAGCGATCATGTCTTTGATGATCGTTTGCCCCGCTTCCCAGTCCGCCCTTTCTTCTGAGATCGTTTTTTCTAATCCGACCCATTCGCTAACCAAGTTTCTAGCTTCGTCCAGGGTTTGAGCATTGAGGGCAGCAACCTGGACACAACCAAAAGAGAAAGCGGCCTTTAAAAGCCGCGACGGGAGAAACCTACCAATTTTCACAGAAAGCCTGTAAGCGGGAAATGCGCCAAATCCAAATTCGGCGCTGATTCTCAACCCCGTCCGCTCATTCTGACGAAATTAGAACATTAAGTCCAATACCAGTCCGCTCAAAATCGAACAAAAAATCGAAGCGCAGAGGATCAATCTAAGAACTACCTAGATACTTCGGAAGCATCGCGCAAGTTGCGACCGGCATCCAGAACGAAACACTTACTTGGAATATTGATGGATCCTAAGCAAAATCACTGCGTACTCAACGGTTTGAAGAATACTCTATCTATCGATTTGCTAACTATTTGCTGGAATCGCTGCACTACGTTGCATCAATCTGTAACTCCTTGGAAACCCACTCGTCAGCAAGACACAGCTAAGCAACATCCAAATGGTCCGGTTTTCCACCTGAGCTAGACCCGACCTTGTCTTTCCGCTCTTAACGAGTGGGCTTGAGCACGTCGCGCCGCCGTTTCAATACTCGAACCTGTGGCGAGGCTTCTCGACGCAGAACTCGACCGGAGGCGGACAAAGTTCTAGCCCAACAAACTACAAGCGCAGCCCTTCGCGGCCCGACAACAGTAAGCCTGACTACTCAAACAACCCAAGATAAGCTTTGATGTGCGAAAACTTCTCCAAACTATTGGAGAATAGCTACGAGGATTTCGCAGAATTAATAACGAATCGCTCTATCACGAGCATCTAACCATTGACCACCGATCTGAAGTAGATGATTCCAAAAAGACCTATGCAACACCGAGCTCCGTAACCTATCCAAACAAATCAGCTAAACTTTCCGTTTTCCAATGAACCAAACCAATAGACGTCACTTCCTTAGAACCGCAACTGCTAGCGTAATGGCTGCCGGCCTGAACCCCAACTTCAGTATCGCTCAAGAAGCGGGGCGCAAAAAGCCCAACATCGTCATCCTCTTCATCGACGATCTTGGCTACGGAGATATCGCTTGTTTCGGCAACCCGCGCATCCCGACACCCCACATCAACTCGCTCGCCGCTCGTGGGGCCAAGTGCACGATGTCCTACATCACTAATCCGCCCTGCTGCCCAAGCCG
>Ga0066378_10000121_pt1 | contig 32199 bp, 31 predicted proteins | sample Knorr_S23_td_DCM_FD_70947 | JGI IMG/M metagenome (GOLD analysis project Ga0066378, IMG submission 70947) | Marine microbial communities from Southern Atlantic Ocean transect - Knorr_S23_td_DCM_ad_71m_LV_A | ecosystem: Environmental > Aquatic > Marine > Oceanic | place: Southern Atlantic ocean...
GCAACGATGGCCATGGACGATGCGAACCAAAGCCAGACGTTTCCCGAGGCCCTGAGTATAGCGATTGAGGGAAAGAGCAAGTGCCCGATATGCCATTATGTTGAAGAGCAAAATTTTGGGTCAGACGATGTCAGCCTTATTGATACACTGCCTAAGTTAATTTTTATCTCTCCTGGTCTCACCTTCTTTTCGATTTCCCTGCCCACCGTTTAGACCTTGACTGTCTATCTCCAACATCGACTTGGCTCTTGAGCTGATATTGTCGATACACCGCCGCCGGTCAAAGAGCTGCAGCTCAAAGCTTCCGCAGCTATCTAATCCAGGCTGAGGAAACGCCTCCTTACGAAATTCGCCGCCAACGAATGCGGCGTCACTTCCGCGTACGGCACTGTTGCAATTGCACGTCACAAAATATGCGTATCCAAAATAAAGTACAATTTTACAAACTCAATCAATGAGACAAAATATCTTTCGAATAACAACACTCTCACTAGCTTTTCTTGCAACCGCTCGGGTCCCAATCACGGCTCACGAATACGATAGTGGAAGACCCGATGGTCACGCTCCTATAATGGTCATGGGCGACCACACTCATAGCGCCAACGACTGGATGGTTTCAGTACGCCATATGAGGATGGATATGGAAGGCATGCGAAGCTCCGAAACCAATCTCAGCTCACAGGAAGTTTTCGCCGCCAACTACACCGTCACCCCAACCAATATGACCCTGGACATGACAATGGTCGGGATCATGGGCGCCCCGAGCAATCGGGTCACGCTAATGGCAATAATTCCCTATATCGATACGGAAATGGATCATGAGATCTTCCCCATGGCGGCTCCCCTAATCGCTCTCAACGGCGGATCGACGCAATTCACAACTCGCAGTAGCGGTTGGGGCGATTTGAAAGTCGCTGGACTCTTTCCATTCTTCAAATCCGCTGAAGCCGAGCTCACTTCGGCTTGGGCATTAGCCTGCCTACTAGATCGATAGGAGAAAAGGATCTCATTCCCGGCCCTGGAGGACGACTGTCGCGGCAAATGCCAGCTCCCATGCAACTGGGTAGCGGCACCGTGGATCTCCTTCCCTCCATAACCTACGTGAGGCAACAGGAGTCCTGGTCTGTTGGCTGGCAAGCTCGAGCGATCGCCCGCATTGACGATAAACACCATGGCTATCGTCTCGGAAATCAAATAGACGTGTCCAGTTTGGTCTCCACTAAGCTGTCCAATCAACTTAGCCTTTCAGGACGCCTCCGATACAACAGGGCTGGGAAATTGCGGGGTACGCAATCAGACATTACTTTCAATCCTCCAATTGCCCCCTCCAGAAGAACGGTCACCACCGCTTTCTTGGAAAACTACGGCGGCCAGCGAATCGACGCGACGATCGGGCTCAACTTCATAGCTAACGAAGGCCCTCTAACGGACAATCGATTCGCGATCGAGTATTCCGTGCCGATATTAGAGGACCTAAATGGGTTTCAACTATCGAAGAAATCAATCGTCACAGTGGGATGGCAGTTCGCCTCGTGACACTCTAAGCATCCTCCTTTGGTGTAGTTGCTACTGCCCTGCCTCGACAGGGTGATACTGGTTTATAGCCGGGTTGACTAATTCAGTCACTCGGCCATCCAACCAGGTTATTTCGATTTTATCGATGGAATCCAAATCGCCAACGCCGAATCTCATGAATGACGAGGTTTGGGAATTGCGGATTTGCCCGCGAGCATTCACTCGGGCTGATTCATAATTTTCCCCAAAAACTCGAGTCGTAGCTCCAATCACAGAATGACCGGGGGCTGGACGAAGTTGCACGCCTATCCAGTTGCCAACGCCAACTAAATCATTCTCGAGAATTCTCACGTGTATTTGTTCTTCGACCAAATCACTGTCCAAAACAATCAGGTCTGGCTTCCCATCCAGGTTAAAGTCTTCTGTTACGCCAGCCTTGCCATCTACCTCTAAAGACACCCCCATCAAATAGGCAATATCGACAAATCCGCTCTCCCCAAAATTAGCCAACAATCGATTTTTCTGATAGGGGGCCCAACTGTATTCGTCTTCGTTGAAATAGGTTGTGGGATCGTTCTCGGCAAAGAACTTAAACACGTCTTGCGCCTTTTCACCCTCAATATCGTAGAGATCGTGACGCCAGAAAATTTCACCGTAATTCCTCGCGGTTTTCCGACTGACGTTTCCATTATTCAAATACAAATCCAAGAAGCCGTCGTTGTTGAAATCGATATCTATGCCGCCCCAAACCCAGCCTGCTCTAGCGAAAACGCCTCCATCATCATAAAGCGTGAAGCCGTTCTCCCCGCCCCGCCAAAGCCGACTTCCTCGAGATACTACCATTCTCATTGCTTCACTTTCGCTAAAGCCTTCTCGACGTGAACCCATAGCACTCATTCTGCGCCCCACTTCCGAACCCACTCCACCAGCAAAAATATCGAGAAAACCGTCACGGTCGAAATCCGCAATCAGTTGCGAGGAGCCAAACATCTGCGGCGATTGCAGCCATTCTTCGGTAATATCGCCGAGCAGAGTACTGTCGCTTGACGAAAAAATATCCACTCCGGAAAAATTGCTAGTCATCAATAAATCCTGACGCCCATCTCCATCGAGATCGGCAATCGAGGCGGCTCTATTGCGACGATTGCTTTTTTCAGATAGTCCGGTTTCTTTAGTGACTTCCCGAAACTTAAGGCGCCCTCGATTGAGCAGCAGATAGGAGGATAATCCGTCATTGGAATCGTAATACGGTTTGGGTAGAACTCCTCTAGTATAGGATTCGACGTTCTGTCCAATAAACAGATCCAGCAATCCATCATTATTGACATCCCCCACAGTCAAAGACACGGCTCCGAAAAGGGTTTTCGGTTCCCAAATCGTTTTAGGCTTCCTGTCGTAAGCTCCCGTTTTCCTATGTTGTTCAAAGACGAGAACACCGATGCCTCGAAGGCAAACGACGTATTCGCGTTTGCCATCCAAATCCAAATCGACGAGCAACGCGGAATCAATAACGCTTAGAGCGGGTGGGCTTTCGAGAAGCGGCTTCGGATCGAATTCGAAATTCCCGTAATTCCGGTAGACCATGTTTTCTTGAGGAAACACGATATCGGGCTTTCCATCTAGATCGAAGTCTTCCACCATGATGTACCTATACGGGGAATTTGAAACGCCGCTATCTAGCCAATCCCGGGTAACAAATCCTTTTTTTCCCGTCCTTCTGAATTGCCTAAGTTCGAGGAAGGTAATCGATGAAGGATGGTGAATCCCCTCTTCATCAGCCTCCGGATCCCATTGAATTCGAGCGATCCCTCGAAACGAGCGTCGGTAAAGGGTATGGCTCGGACCGCTGACATTTAGTTCGAATTCTATCTCTGAGATAGCAATCCCGTTGCCTTGAAGCTCGAATCCGGAATGGCGAAAATCGAACTGGTCTAGCTCATACCCTTGCTGCTCGAAATCGTTAACCATCGTTTGCAGCTGATAGCTTTTGAGAAGCTGAATTCCGGATCGCGGCGCTTGATGGATAAATTCGAAAACACCCTGGGGATGCCTCTGATTAAGGGTCCAATTCGGCTTTTCAACAGACCCCAGGGAAAATGTACGAAACACCTGCAGCGGTGATTCCGCTTCTCTAAGCGAATCCCAAAACTTAACAATGGATTCTCCGTAAGCTTCGGCAGCGGCTTCCGCTTTCCAGACGGTCGCATCCCTCTGCTTTCGCTTCGCTTGAATGGCCGCTGATTCTTCAGTCTGGGCATTTGCCAGCGTAATCAGCCCTCCAACGAGGCCCACTAGAGCCAGAAATCCCTTGGCAGGCGCTGACCAATTTTCAAAAATTGACTTAGAAGGGGCTCTTGACATGAGATCCGGATTGCAACCTCGCTAGCCAAAGCGTTCAAGACTGAACTCGCGCGGCCTCGCCAATCGCGATTTTCAACTGTCTCTCTGCACCTTCTCCGAAATCAGCGTCACCGGCGACCAAAGAGCCAGCAAACGGATGGCAAAATTATCGAATAGGCTTCGAGAGTAGCAGTACGCCGTTGAATCTCCACTCAACTTTCTCCGTAACAAGCAGCCATTGTATCTAGGACTTACCTTGAAACCTACCCGTTCTCCTATGTCCAAGACGCGTTTCCATGAAGGGATTACTTGACAGATCCCATCGCTAACTGGTCGGTCGTTGCCGGAATCGACGAGTCCGGATCCTGCCGCCAAAGAAGGGAAAATTCCAAGAGCCCTGGACATCTCGCTCGCTTCAAAGCAGTGAAGACCAATACCTGATCGCCGAAGAACTCGATAACATTGCTCCAGGTACCAGCCCAATTGGCGACTATGTTCAAGAACTTGGCTCGAGATGGTAATATCGAAATATCGGTCTTCAAACGGCCAGGGTCCCTCTGAAGGAACTAAGCGAATCCTGCCTCTCCATCCAACCTCAGGGTGCCGACCCTCTAGCGACTCAACGAGGTCGTCGCAAGAAGTTGTTTTGTCAGCCATCCGATCTGTAGCGATAAGTCCGTAAAGCTCGCACCTTCCCGCTAACTTTCCCCTCTCCCGCAAAATATGCATTAATTCCGAGATAAGGTCTCCCCTACCGCAACCGGCATCCAGGATCCTTACCGGATCCGAATTGCCCAGCGAGGCAGCTCGCTGCTCTATCTCCGCGAGCAAACACGAAATCACATGCGCTTGAAAGCTTCTCAAAGCAAAGTGACCCTTCTGGAAATTCGCCTGCCGATTACAAGCTCTTGTCAGGAATGGCTAGCGATTCTTATCCACCTCAATCTAGGATTTAGTCTCTTCTTTGATCACTTGCTTCAAAGATTGGGATGTCAGGAGAAAGTATACCTCTTCGGATATATTCTTGGCATGGTCCGCAATTCGCTCGAAAGATTTCGAAATGAAAATCATTTCCGCATATACGTCTACTTTGGATGGATCGTCTTTCATCAGTTCCACGAATTCTTTGAAATTTTCGCGGTTTAACGCGTCCACTGCCTTATCTCGTCCAATAATTTGGTGGGCGATGTCCTCTTCTTCCTGAATAAAGCTAAGCAAAGCCTCTTTCAGCATACTTATCGCAAGTTCACACATGTCAGGCACACGCCCCAACCCCCGATAAGTCTCATTGCTAGACAACATCTTCTTGGTCCTCTTTGCGATGCTTGTCGCCTCATCACCAACACGCTCGAGATCGTGACTCGCCTTCACGGCAACGAAAAGCAATCGCAGATCCTTCGCGACCGGAGCTCTCAGGCTAATGTAGCGAGCTACCTCCTCATCGATCCGGGTTTCGATCGCGTCGATCATATCATCCCCTTCTATTACGCTGTCAGCGATGTCGAGATCCCGTTGCTCTAAGGCTCTCAAGGCGAGATTCGCGCTTTCCACCGCTCGCTCGCCCATTTCCATGAGGTGCGAACGGACCGCTTCGAGCTCTTCGTGAAAGTAACGTTTCATCTCTAGGATTCCAATGATAACTTCAATTGCGGAAATAGCAAATAAGAACACCTATTCATCCAAAGCGCCCGGATATGTAAGCCTCTGTTTGCTCCTTATCTGGGCTCATGAAAATCTGGTCGGTCGCGTTCATTTCTATCAAGTTTCCCATGTAAAAAAAGGCCGTTCGGTCGGAAACGCGGGCAGCTTGTTGCATGTTGTGGGTAACAATTAAGATTGTGTACTCATTCTTAAGTTCATGGATAAGCTCTTCAATTTTCGCGGTGGCTACTGGATCCAATGCAGAGCAAGGTTCATCCATCAACAATACATCCGGCCCTACCGCCATCGCCCGAGCTATGCAAAGCCGCTGTTGCTGCCCTCCTGACAGGCTCAGCCCGCTCGTATCCAATCGGTCCTTAACCTCCTCCCAAAGAGCGGCTCCCTTGAGACAACGCTCCACAGTTTCATCGAGCTGAGGCTTTCTATTGACCCCTTGAATTCGTAGCCCGTAAATCACGTTTTCGTAAATGCTCTTGGGAAACGGATTCGATTTTTGGAAAACCATGCCAATACGCTTTCTTAACTCGGTCGCATCCACCCGTTCGTCGTAAATATCGACACCATTAACTTCAACTTTTCCGCGATCTATTCGAGCGGATTCGATGAGATCGTTCATGCGATTGATGCAACGAAGTAGAGTACTCTTGCCGCAGCCTGACGGGCCAATAAAAGCGGTAACTTCACGCTCAGCGATATCCATATTAATATCGAAGAGCGCTTGTTTATCGCCATACGAAAAATCGAAATCCGAAATCCGTATCAACGACGGGTTTCTATCCCCCTTCTGGGATTCAACTGCAAGAGTATCCATTGTTATTTCCTTTTGAAGTCTGAGCGATGCTAAGGACATTACCAGCGATATTTCTTTCTCATACGGATTCTTATCAAAATGGAGCTCAAGGCGATGGCAGCGACAATAAATAGAAACACGAAAGCCGTGCCATATTGCATTCTCGACGTGTATTCATTCTGAGGAATTTTGGCACTGACTACGTAAATGTGGTAAGGAAGAGCCATAACACCCTGGAAAAACAGATCGTACCAACGCTCGAGCCCTTCCCATGGCAGCTGATCTCGAAGAGCGTAGGCCGCGGTGAACATGATTGGAGCCGTTTCCCCAGCTACTCTAGCGACGCCAATGATCGAAGATGTCAGAATACCGGGCATCGCGTAGGGCAAGACATTGGTTCGAATCGTCGTCCATTGGGTGGCTCCCAGGGCAAAAGAGGCGTCGCGCATGCCTTGCGGAATAGCCCTCATGGATTCCTCGCTAGCGGAAATGATTATCGGCAACACCATGAAGGCCAAAGTAAACCAGCCGGCGATTAAGGAAACGTTCCAGCCAAAGGCCAATACGAACATCCCCATACCGAAAATCCCAAATACGATGGACGGGACCCCCGCCAGATTTAGAATAGACAGTCTAACGGCGCTCAAAATCTTGCCGGGGCGCGAATACTCGCTCAAGAAAATCGCGCTGAGAACACCCAAAGTCATCGCGATTATCATTGCTCCAGCCACTAGGAGCAAAGTTCCGGCAATACAGGGCCAAATACCTCCCCCGGAATAGGCATATGTCTCAGTCACGATCGGTTCGTCGATTCCTTCGCGAAAACTCCTGAAATTAGAATCGCTCATTTCGTATTTGCGTCCCTGATACTCAAATACGTGTAAGGTCTGTGGAGAATCCGACAGGAATTCCACATTCAAGAATGGGAACTCGCTGCGGAAAACCGTTTTCCCCCCTTTGTAGACGATGTCTACAAATATAGTTGCCGCGCACAGGAGCACAAAATACGTTCCTAAACGGAAAAGAGCGAATACCAGACGCTCCATTGCCTTGCTCTTCGTGGATTTTCCGAAAAGAGCCTTTTCCATGGATTCGCGGACGACTGTTCTGGAGGGACTCATAACGTCAACCTAACCTCTGGAGATCTGGAACTTCATCACTATTTTCTGCGCAAAATAATTGATTAACAAGGATATGAGAAAAAGAACGAGGCCAACCACGAACAATGCTTTGTAATGCATGCTTCCATGGACAACCTCGCCCAATTCCTGGGCTATTATCCCTGTCATCGTATGGACAGGCTCAAAGACGACTCCTATCCCCTCGGCGAATCTTGGAATCTCGATCCGGTTGCCAGCGCAAAGCAACACCACCATCGTTTCCCCGATCACTCGACCAAATCCCAGCAACACCGCTGATATAATGCCGGACAGAGCCGTGGGAACGATGATCCTCACGATTGTTTGCAACCGCGTCGAACCCATAGCCATGGATGCTTCTTTGTACGAAAGCGGGACATTATTGAGGGCATCCTCGGCGAGCGTGAAAATAGTCGGAATCGCCATCAGAGCCAATAGCCCGCCAGCTGTGAAGGCGTTCAAACGCTCGCTTATCGGAAAAAAGTCTATCCACGCGAGCGACTCCCACCCCGAGATTTCTCGTATCAACGTTCCAAACACAGCGATCCCAAAGAAACCTATCACTACTGACGGAATAGCGGAGATAAACTCAATGTAGGGTTTAATGAGATCACGCTCCAGAGGTCTCGCAACCTGATTCACGTAAATGGCCGCCCCGACACCTAAGGGAACCGCGAAAAACATGGCCACCAATGCCACGAGCAAGGATCCGGACATTAATGGAATCAGCCCGTACCAATCTTGTATCGAACTATTCGTTACCCATTTCTTTCCGAATATAAACGAAGTAAACGCTTCGCTAATCGGCACCGGTCTCGATCGCTCCCAAGCAAGGACATTCTCTTGGAACCTTGGAACCTCCTCAACAAACATCTCCGCGAGCTCTTTGAATCGCTCCGTCTTGGCCTGCAATTCCGCATCGCCAAAATCGGGTGCAGACGGTAGAATCCCCTCTATCCCTCGGATGAGGTTTTCATTGATCTCAATGTATTCACTTTCGCGCGACTTCACGATGTCAAAAAAGAGGGCGAAGTCGATTTCTCGGATTTCCAACGCATCGGCTTCCTCTTGCCTGCCCGACGCGAGCAAACTTTCCCGATGCTCAGACAAGTTTTGCATTTCCTGGTAGGAGTCGCGGGCAGCAGAGAGAATTTCATTCGCCTCGATAACATGCTCCCTTAGGGGGATAGCGAGGTCTTCGAAATCATAGAAAAAGTCTTCGCTCTCTTCCATGATCGCTCGCGATTCTTGGAAATCGTGACCTTCCTCGGTTAGCTTTTCAACTTGCCGAGAACGAATGGAATTCAGATAGCGGGTCAGAGCCGAGAGAGAATTTTGCTGCTCCCGCATCAGCTCTACATACTCGAGGCCCGATTGCCTGTAGAGCAACAGGCTATCTCGATACTGGCCAAAGAAGCCCGCTCCTTCTTTGAACAGGAATAATGTAATGAGTCCGAGTACGACAATCGAGACGAACGCATTGCCGCCAAATAATCCCTTTAGCGCGCTTTCCTTGGTCAGTCCCAAGAATGACTTGCGATTCGAAGCAAGCTGGTAGCGGGATTTGGAACTGCTCTTATCCATGGAAGCGATGCTGAAACGACGTTGCTTGTGGCAAAGCGAACGACATTATCGAGATCCCATGTTTGAAGACCATTCAGCTACAAAACTGAGTCCGTTCTTTTCCGAAAGACTAACCTCTTTAACCCGAATTGTTCGAGCTCTGCACAGAAACCTGGTTCCTGAATGAAAAAACATCGCTTCGACTTATGGCCCATCGGTCATTCAGGGAGCAAGTCGATTTAATCGAAAACCCAAAAAGATCCGCTCGCTCTAATTGACCGGTATAAAATGTACAGACTCGACGATCTTCTGACCTTCCTTGCTGAGGCAGAATTCGACAAAACGGCTTACGATCGGACGCATCTTGCTATTCGCATTGTGGTAGAAATACAAGGGACGGGCGTACGGATACTCCGGATTATCAGGTTTAATGCCGTCAACTGGCAAAGGATTAACACCTGGAGTTCCTATGTAGGCCAATCCAACGTAGCCGATTCCATTCGAATTTTTGGCGACTTCGGAAGCGATTTGCTCATTGCCCGCCATTTTCTGAGAGGATGGGGCGTAGTCGCGCTTGCGTAAAGCCATGTCCTGAAAAACCGCGTAGGTGCCGGAAGAGGTGTTGCGCGTGTAGATGGAGATAGCCCCGGATCTGCCGTTCACGGTCGCCCAGTTAGCGACGTCGCCCGTAAAGATCCTTTCAACTTCCCGTGACCGAATCTTATCCATTGGATTGCCTTTGTTCACAATAATCGCAATTCCATCTTTCGCGACGGTAATCGACTCCATTTTCACACCTGCCAGAAGGCCTTTCGTAAGTTCGGTTCCTTTCACCTCTCGGCTCGACATTCCCAAGTCGGCCGTACCATCAATCACCGCCGCGATACCCGTCGAAGAACCTTCGGCGGCAATCTCGAATATAACCTCGACGCCCTCTTTCGAAAGAGAGGCCTTAAACTCCTCAGCGAGCTGTGGCACCATTTTGGCTCCCAGGGTGTCAGACCCCTTAATCACGATTTTCTCAGCGGCGCGCGCCAGAGAAAGCGATCCGCAGACTGCTGCAAGCAATGCCATGCGGCCGGTTATTTTACGTAGCGTCGAGTTCATTAATCCTATACGATTTCTATTATTGTTGATGTGAGTTCGTTTGGAAAATTCCTGCTTACCAGCTGATGCGGAAGGCGGACGTTAGGCCGTAGCCGCTGTAGTCGTCGCCTGAACCGCTCTGGTTGTCTCCATAGTTGTACTCGACCGCGTTGTGCCATTTCAGCTTGTGGTCATAGAGGTACCAGTTGAAACCAAGCAGCAAGTTGTGGGCAGTCTCAACCCTGCCTGCGTCGTTTCTAGCGGCATAACGGGCGAGCCTTACGTCCTGCTCGTCGTCAAGACTCGTGACACTAGCATACTCAACCACGAGCTGCAACTTGTCGCTGAAGTTGTAGAAGGGCTTGATGCTGAAACCGAGCAGGTCGCTCTGGTTAACGCCGAACGCGGAGTCCTCAACACCCTTGGAGGTTGCGATATCGGCCCAGATGCCAAGACTTTCATTGATCATCTGCTTGTAGACAAATGCGAGTACGTGCTCGTGATCAGCTGTGCCCACATCCAGCCTGCCTTTGAAGTCACGGTGGTCGGTGGAGTAATCCGGATTGTTGTACACGTAGTCCAAGCGCCACGAGCCATCTTCGCCGACCGCTTGGCCGATGGAAAACAGGCCGAAGTAGCCAGCATCGAAGTGACCAAACTCAGCTTCGCCACTGGAGGAAAAAACGCCCGCCTTATAACTCCATACATCAATAACGCCACCAACGCTGGCGCCGGTAAAGTACTCGGTGCCGAACCAGAGGTTTCCGGCAACGATATTGCGTTCCGGAACGATGAGCGATTTGGAAGAGGTCGAGCCATCGAGAGTGAAGCCTGCAGACTGCTTCCCGAATTTGAATTTTGTTTCGCTGGACGGGTTCCATCCCACGTATGAATCGGTCAGACGCAGGTAAAAGTCGTCCCAGTTGTTGATACCGTCAATGTTCAGGTCCATTTCGCTGTGCAGCACTAAGTCGCTCTCAACGCTCTTTTTGAAGCCTACGCGAAAACGGCGCCAAACCAGGTCGTCGTTCGACTTGTCCTCTCCATCGAAATGGTGGGCGTCTCCTTGCAGACGACCGGTAAAGCCAAAATTTTTCACTATTGGAGCGTTCCAAATTTTGTCGTAGTTAATCGAATCTGCCGATACTTCGACCCCTGCAGCACTGCACGCGACCAAAGCATACGCGGCAAGCTTGAACATAATGTTCTTACTCATTGTTGTCGTTTTTGGATTGTGATTACGGAAAAAGCGTGAGCGTGACTCCCGCTTCGATCTAGCCCCTTGAACCCCTGCACCCTCCTCGCAAGCATAATTCCACCATGTTGCGGAAAGTAACTCGCTCGTAACATTCCCGTAACCTGTTTGTAACATAAGGCCCTTCGGAAGGCTTCCCGGCTAATTATACGACGATTCTCAATCGCTAATCGGTATCGCCTTCTATCAGCTCCCTCAGAGCTTTCACTTCCGCCACGTCCTGCGCCTCCTCCCCGGAGAACTTATCCAATCTAGCGAGAATCTCGCGGGCCGCATCGATGTTTTCGCCAAAGACTTCCGCTCTAGCTAACTTTATCAGCCGAATCGGATCATAGCATCGATCCGCAAGCGATTGAACCCAAGGATCATAGGGAGTCTTATCGAAACCCAAGCCATCCCTTTCTCTCTGCGATTCCAAAGCCGTTTCCCGATCGCCCTGATTCAACGCCACCTCGCTCAATAGAGCGTGTATCGATCGAGCCTCAGGCTCTAGCTTGACTGCTTCAATCAAATGTTCGGATGCCTCATGATAGCGCCCTTCTGCCGAGAATCCCCTCGCAAGGCCAAAGTGCGCCCAAGGCCTCCATACATCGACTTTGCTTAAGGCCTCAAAATGGTCTACCGAATCCAATATGTGCCCAGAAGCCATATAAATCGATCCTAACTCGTATCGGATATTCAGGTACGATTCATCCAGGCGAATTGCCCGCTCGAAAGAGTCAATAGCAATCCGCTTGTCACGATAATCTCTCGTCGTAATACCTAGAAAATAGGGCCAGCGAGGATTCTCAGGATCCAGGATAATCAATGTTGAGAAGCATTGCTGCGCTTCGCCGTAAAATCCATTCGCCAGATACAACTCTCCCAAGCTTGCTAACGCCTCCATTCTCCCTTCCGCCTCTTGGAAACCCGCATGGACGCTCTTGAGCTCCTCAAGAAATCCTCTAGGCCATCCGGCCAAATTCGGAATAGTGGGAATCCCTTGAATTAGCTCCGCTTCGATTATGGATTCGCCGGCCTCAGAAGTTTTCCGGTCAATCTGCCTTAACAAGAATCCCAATACAACGGCTGCCGCAATGAGCAAGTAGATCTGTTTGGGCAAGCGAAGCATGACCCTGCCTAGCAATGCTGGGCCGTTTCTATCGATTCATAGCGTTTCACCCTCCGTTAAAGGGATTCGCTAGAAGCGCCCAATGCTTCCTTAACCTCGTCGCTCTCGATGTTAGCCATTGTCACGAGAGTTATACCTGTATCCACAATCGTCGGCATATTGCCACCTTGAATGTGATCGACTAGAGTAGTGACTGCCAAGTACCCCATCTTATATGGGTTCGTGACAAGTAGTCCTTGAATTTCTCCATTTCGTACCGCTTCCAGAGAAGCATCCGAAGCATCATGGCCCACTAAAAAGACTTGCCCCGCAAGATTAAAATCTTTCAACGCCTGTAGCATCCCCTCAGTCCCTTGAGAGCTGGATGCGAAAATCGCGTTCACTCGACGTCCATATCTGTTTAGAAGGTATTCGGAAACTCTATTAGCATTGCTGAAGCTGTCGCCGGAGTACTGATCTATAGACAGCATGCGAATGGATGGGTAACTCGATTTGATCCTTTCAATAAATCCAGCTTCGCGAGCTTCCGCGTTCGAGTCTCCTTGCTGGTGACGCAAGAGGATTACGTTACCGACTCCTTCTATCAACTGGCCTACTCGATCGGCGGCTACCGCTCCGCCCTCGAAGTTGTCAGTAGCTACATAGCTGATCGGCCTATCAGCACCTAATCCCGAATCGATGTAAATCATCGGCAAATCCGATCCTCTATCAATTCGAATTCCGCCAGCGAACTTGTCTTCATCGAACGAAGCTACTAGAATTCCGCTTAGCCTTTGCCCTGTAAAGGTATCCACCACCTGGATTTGCTTCTCCCTAGACGTACCAGCGTCGCCTTTCCACACTATCTTAACGCGTACTCCTTCCCTCTCTAGTTCCTCGCTGGCTCTTAACGCGCCTTCGTGAATAGCGTCCCATCGTTCCCGGCCAGTACCTTTAGGAACCACCGCGATACTCAACTCCGCGTTACCCAACTGGCCAAATGCATTCGGGGATATCCCCGCAACAATAAATGCTGTCAGGATAGCTAGACGTGATACCTGCATGAGAGCTTCAAAGGAGCGGAAATGTAAAACCGTGGTGGATTATCTGACAAGGTCAAGGGCAAAGCCCAGACACGCATTCTATCAATAAGGAAGTTAATTATTTGTAATCAGCAGGTTAGGCAACTAGTCTACTAGGAGAATCAGCAAATACACGAAGCCTAAGCGCAAACCATCCCTTTGAGAACATCGATCCTCGTGAAGCCGCGATACAGGCCAAACTCAATCCGCAACGACTCGGCGTCGAACTATTGCCAGATGCCCTCTTGAAAAATTATCTGGGCGTAAGCAGCAAATCGGCTACCGTTGCGACATGGATCTAGTGACCGACCGCAAGCTCGCCATTTCCAATCGGATTCGCGTGGAAATGCAATCGTTGGCGAGCAGTCTAGAAGTTCAGTTGAAAAAGTCATCAAGTCAGGGTTCAAGCCCTATGGCCATAGCGGCGGGGATGACAAGGCTTAGAAAAATCGAGCTTATCAACGTCCCGGAACGATCCAATATCTCCAGCTTGCAAATGGACTGCCGAATGCTTGAAGAAAGTCTCCTTCTACGAGTTCGCGGACTTAGATACTCATCGGTTGCTATGGCTGCTATTAAAGCGACCGATCCCAGTCCCTGCATCGAAATTCGTATCGAGCACGAAAAAGGAGGCGCTATTAACATTGAAATTCCAGTTCGCTACAAACGCCCCGACTACCTTTCAACTGGAGAGTCTACGGTGACCGCAACAACCGCCCACTGGTTTCTTAGAGAGTGTCCTGTATATTTGGATGCAAACAGTTAGTAGATGACTAAACTGACCGAGAACTGGATCCTTTTGGGGGCGATTCCGTCTGCTTGGCCGAACCCTCATCTTCCGATGCGCCTAAAAATGCGAGCTTCTTTTGATTCTCGATAAAGAACTGAGGGTCGAGCTCCGTATCCGGTACCGGATATTCTATCTTACTCGGCCGATGGATATACCACAAATACCCCGCCTCCTTGTGTTTCAACCTCAGAAGCCGGCGCCGCTCGAGCATTAGGCTGAGGAGGCGCTTAAGTTTCGAGTTTTCCTGGTTGGGAGCGTCTTCGCCTTCAAACAGACTGACAAACAGATTGTCGGCGGTCAGTTTCAATGCCTCCTGAACCTCTTTATCGTGCTGGTCCCTGGGCTTGAAAAGCTGGGTCCACCTGCAAATCAAATCACCTGATATTCGATAGTAGGACTCCTCGGATTCCCTTAAATCGATACGCTCGATTTCACTATCTACCCGAACGAGCAAACTCGCCACGCGATCATCTCTTTCAAAGGGCTCGCCCGAAAAGGCGGAACTACGGGAAATGGGAGATATATGCCAATCCATCAGAAAAACGAAGAGTGAACCGGAAGCGGTTTCCACTGGCTAGAAAATTCTTCTTCGATGTATTGGGCTCGCTTCCATTTTTGGTCGCCCTACCCTTACAATCATGCCCAACTCGCGACAAAATACTGCAGATCTAACGCAATCCATGGCCCTCATAGTGGTCGATGTTCAGGATTGCTTTATCGATACTCTTGCCGACAAAGACGACTTTCTACGGCGATGCGCCTTCGCCATCGATGCCGCCCAAACGCTTGGAATACAGACAATCTTCACCGAGCAAGTCCCCGACAAACTCGGTTCGACGAACACCCTAATCAAACAACGAGCTCGCAATGCAGAGGTCTTTTCCAAAAAGAGGTTTTCGGCACTGGCCGCGCCCGGGATCGAATCCTATTTGCGAGACCAAGAGGTTTATCATCTACTGATTTGCGGTCTGGAAACCCCTATCTGCATCTATCAAACGGCTCTTCAATCGATCGATGAAGATATCGACGCCACTTTTCTTACAGATGCTCTTGGATGTCGCCGCACTGAAGACGGCCGGCTAGCAATTGAGGCGATTCGCCAACTGGACTGCCAAACGCTTCCTTCTGAGACCGTCTTCTACAGCTTGCTGGGCTCGGCAACTCACCCGAATTTTCGCTCTTTCTCTAAACTCGTCGCCACCTATTCAAATTCGAGCATATCCACGCAGAAAATCCTGTCTGAAAAACCGGATACAGCTCTAATTCGGTCCCAGAGTTCCTCAAGCGGAACTTCAAAAGGTTCTGGTAGAAAGCAAAGAGGGCCGAAGAGCGAGGCTACCGAGAGCAGGAAGGCGTCCTCCACGCCAAAGAAAAAATTGGCCAAAAAACGAACTTCGCAATCAGGCAAAAGGAAAGAAGCGCCGAGTTCGCGAGAACCTGCCAAAAAGAAGACGGCTAAGAAAAAATCACGCGAAAGAAAAGCGGCCAACGTCAAAACACCTGGGTGATTCGAGCCCCAGGATGAATATCTATTTTCGTTTCCAGATCTTTCGATATTTCGAAAATTCGACTAAAGGCTACCATGCCGGCATTGTCTCCTGTATGGTCTTTTCTCGCTAGAAGAGGAGTCACGCGAGCCCCGATTGCCAGATCCCGAAATCGTTGCCGCAACAATCCGTTATTAGAGACACCGCCCGATAGCCCTACGCTCCGGTATTCGCAATTACGCAAAGCCTTTCCGGTTTTTCGTATTAGAGCATCCACTACAGCTTCCTGATAAGACGAACAAATATCGGGTAGCCGCCTATCGAGCTCGGCCTCGGAAAAGCCTTCGAGCAGGTAACGCAAACTAGTCTTTAATCCCGAGAAGCTAAAATCGAAATTCGCTCGTCCCATCAATGCTCTCGGGAAATCATGGGTGTCTGGGTTTCCCGGCCTGGCTATAGCTTCCAATTTCGGTCCTCCAGGATAGCCTAGACCTAGCAGCTTGGCTCCTTTATCGAGCGCTTCTCCCGCCGCATCGTCTATCGTTTCCCCGATCAGCTCTATCGATCGGTCTTCATCGATATGGGCCAAGAGCGTATTTCCACCCGAAACGATTAAGGAAAGATGGGGCAACATTCGATCGAGCTCAGCATCAAAACCGCTAGGGCTGGCTGCGTGGGTCTCGATAAAAACGGACTGGGCGTGGGCTCTCAAATGGTTCACGGCGTAAACTGGGGTGTTAAGAGACATGGACAATGCGTTGCCCACCGCTATACCCATCGCCAAACAACCCGCCAACCCGGGTCCGGCTGTCACGACGATTTCGTCGATTTCCGCGAAGCTGTACTGATTGCGAAGCTCTTTTAATAGTGGGGCGAAATTCGACAAATGCTCTCTACTTGCCAACTCAGGCACAACTCCGCCGTATTCAGCATGCAAAGTCACCTGGCTACTGACCCATTCGCCCACGATTCCTTTAGAACGATCGAGCAGCGCCAACGCTGATTCGTCGCAAGAACTTTCTATACCGAGGATCATCCTATGACTGGGCGACAATTGCCTCGAGCAAGTCCACGGCCTTAATAAGCTGCTTGTCCTCAATGGGTTCGAACTCGAATTGCTCTACGAATTCCTCCGTCGGCATGGTCTTCAGCCGACTCCGTTGAATTGTGAGATTGGCCTCTTCGTGAGGCGATATTTCAACGACGATATCCGGTTCCACGCCCCTCTTATGAATCACATAGCCACCCGGGGTGTAGTATTTGGCGGTAGTCAGTTTCAAACCGGAAGCGGAGCCCAATGGCAATATACTCTGGACAGACCCTTTGCCGAAAGTCTTATCGCCGACCAGCTTTGCTCGACCGGAGTCCTTCAAGGCTCCTGCTACGATTTCCGAAGCGCTCGCGGAACCTGGATTTATGAGTACCGCCAAAGGAAATTCATGGTACTGACCACGGTTCACAGCTCGCCATTCCTCCGACATCGAATCATGACGCCCTTTTGTGGATACGATCAACTCTCCGTGGGGAAGAAATTGGCTAGCCACTTCCACAGCCGAATCAAGCAATCCCCCAGGGTTGTTCCGCAAGTCGATTATCAAAGCCTGCATCCCTCTCTCCAAGAGCAAATCTACTGATTCAGAAAGCTCCTCCCCCGTTCTCCTGCCAAACTGGGAGATCCGCAAGTAGCCTATTCCTTCATTAAGAATCTCGGCCCCATGGACATTATCCACTTCTATGAGCTCCCGAATAATCTCAAGTTTCAGTCGGTCCGTCTCAGCCTCCCTGACCACCGAAATCGCCACTTTAGTACCCGGACGCCCTTTTAGTTTGGCAACGGATTCCGTAAAGCCCAGACCCTTCAGACTCTCACCGTCGACCTCTACGATTCGGTCCCCCCGCAGAAGGCCGGCTCGCTCTCCAGGCGTGCCTTCGATTGGGGCCACCACCGTGACATACTCATCCCGCATCTCTACTTGCACCCCTATACCTCCGAACTCTTGGCTCGTTTCTTCGTCCAACCGTTTCAGGCGCTCGAAATCGAGGTATTCCGAGTAAGGATCCAATTGGGAAATCATCCCTTCCATGGCCGATTCGGTCAGGACCCCTATTTCGGAAGCATCGCCATCGACATGATAGGCGTTAATGAACTCAAGGGCCTTCTTTAGTTCCGAAGCGCTCTCGCGAGCCTCCAAGTAGTTTCCGATACCACCCTGACGCGATAAGTCGCCAAGGAAGCGATACCCCAACACCAACGATAGTGCTGCGACGATAATCAGTACTGTTCTTTTAGCCAGCTCCATTTCTGTAAATTGCCCCTTGCCTAAAGAGTCCAATCAATCCTTTTGATCAACTTCCCAGTCGATTCGCATAACAACGAGAGTCAAAAACATAAATGGAATTCAGACCCATAGAATCATCGGAGGTTAGGTCCGTTCTCGAAAATGCATGCGACACCAAGGGTTCAATTGGATTCAAAAGATTTATCGAGATAGCCCTATATCACCCTAAGATCGGCTACTATCGATCACATCGGCCACGAGTTGGTAAAAGCCGGGAGTCCGACTTCTTCACCGCCAGCAGCCTTAAGTCCGCGTTTGCCCCAATTATTCTGGAAGCCTCAATAAGCTTGGCTAAAGCCATTTCGCTACCCCCAAATGAACTCGCCTGGATTGAAATTGGGCCCGAACCGGGCAATCAGCTATTTAGCGATATCGAAACCCCATTTCGAACAATCACCTCAATCGCTTTGGGTGAATCCTTGCAAATCGAGGGGCCAGCAATCGTTTTCTCCAACGAAGTGTTTGATGCCCAACCATTTTCGAGCGTCATCTTTCGCCAAGGCTGCTGGCTAGAAAAACGAGTTGAAGTGAGTAATGAAGGAATCCGCGCCATCGAGTGCCAGCCCCAGTCCGACGACATACTGGACAGATTGCCGGATCTTCCCCATTCAGCCTCGGAGGGCTATAACATCGATCTGCCAACCGGAGCGACCACTTTGCTAGAAGACATCGCCGGGCTCGATTGGCAAGGCGTCTTTCTCGCGTTCGATTACGGGAAAACTTGGCAAAGCCTGGCATTCGACACCGCCCAAGGAACGGGACGAGCCTATAGCTCGCACCAACAACATAGCGACCTTCTGGACAGGATAGGACAACAAGACATCACCTGCCATATCTGCTGGGATTGGCTAATACATAAATTGGAAAAACATGGCTTCAAATCGATTGATTTGCAGAGCCAAGAATCGTTCATACTACGAGGGGCCCCCGAGTTCTTGAAACGGGCTTTCGAGGGAGGCAAGGATCAAATGGGACCCCTACGACAGCTTGTCCATCCAGCTATAATGGGCCAAAAGTTCCAGGCTCTCAGCGCCATACGCACGGCCTAGATCTGCGCGAAGAATTCACAGCCCAATTTTTGGAAAAAACTGCTTGCCAAGCTAGGAGCCCTCCCCTTTCTTCCACCGTTCTCATTCAATTTCAGTCATGGCTAGAATTTGCGCAATTACCGGTAAACGCCCCACCACAGGCAGTAGAATTAACCGCAAGGGACAATCCAAGAAAAGCGGCGGTATCGGAACGCATGTCACTAAAGCCACGACACGCAAATTCCGTCCCAACGTTCAGCGCATTAAAGTACGCCTGCCCTCCGGGCAAGTTAAGCGCATGTGGGTAAGCGTCAAAGCGATCAAGGCCGGACTGATAGAGAAAGCCTAACGCAGCATTAAAAAACAGCATCTCGAAGCCGCGTCCTGAATGAACATGGGATCGAGGCTTTTTATTTGCTCGCCCGCTAAATAGTAGCGGTCCAGGCACAAACAGATCTGATACGCTCTGGCGTTTTTGGACCACTGATGCACTCGGATATACACTGAAATTCCGCTGCTGAACCTACAAAGCATCAGCGTTTATCGGTGGTTCGAGCGATCTCCTATCGATTTGCAACTTGTGAAGTCTCCATATCGACCACGAAACGAAACAGTGGCGTTGAACCAGAGTGGCCAGAGCCATGCGGCATGCTCTCGAGGGGGCAAGTAGAGCAGTTCTTTCAAAAAATCAGGTTATCTCCGGCAATTTGCCTAGATCCGCGAACACTGCCTAAATCTGGAAATCAACGTCACCCGACGGCTCATGCAATCCGCACTCGCGCTTTACGCCGCCAAATCGGGTATCGGCTTCGCTCATGCCATGTTCTAACTTGGAAGTGCTGTGCCAATCTCCCAGAGAAACGTAGCCCATGTCCCATAGCGGGTGGTGCTCCAAGCCATTCTCGGTCATGTACTTATGCATGGTCCGACTGTCCCAATCCAAAATCGGATAGACCTTGGTTATTTGATTCTGGTTTTCGACTACCGGCCGACTCGAACGAGACTCGCCCTGACTGCGTCGCAGGCCGGCTAACCAAGCCTTGGCCCCAAGCTCCTTGACTGCCCGAGCCATCGGTTCGACCTTATTCATCATATTATACTGCTTAAGCCCATCCACCCCGCTTTCCCAAAGGCGCCCATGGATGGCTTCTTGCTCCGCAGCGGAGGACAGAGCTCGATACTTTTTGAGGTTGAGATTTAGCTTCTCCGTCAACTCATCAGCAAAACGGTAGGTCTCGGGAAACAAGTAGCCCGTATCGATGAAAACCACCGGGATATCGGGAATCACCAGAGTCACCAAGTGCAACATAACCGCCGAGTGCGTGCCGAAACTCGTCGTCATGATCAAATCATCCCCGAACATTTCTGCCGCCCACTCCACACGTTCCTTTGGCGTAGCCGACTCCAAATCCCTGTTCAACAATGGGTTTTCTTTCAATTCCACGGTCATCTCGACTTAATCCACATTAAAACCATCTAATTATAGTTATTAAAATCTATATAAAGTAACGGTCCTGTCAAGGGACCGATTGAATGTGAGTTTGCTCAATTAACAAACCGACCCAAAGCGCATCGCCCAAACTAGCAAATCCCAGCCTAACTCGATCCGCCGAGCACGACGCTGTGCAGGGCATGCAAAAGCCCTCCCCCGAAAATCAGTCTGTTTGAGAACGTTCTAGCGCTTGTTTTAGAAATCACCTCAATACCACCGCCTCGCGGCTAATGAAGGAAACTTGCTCTTAATAGGCCACTCCGTAACCACACCGATAGGGGCGAATACTTCGCTGATAAAATCATTGTTGCCTCCTCTACGAGCTCAAGACCAGCCGAACGATTGTTCGACATCCACTAAGGTAACAACAAACTCTACCTTTTTATTCCAAACTGTTTCTTCCGGAGGAAGACCGTCGGTTGGTCCTCCCGATAGTCTGCGATCCGGAAATCCATACTCCAACGGAATTCCAGATCCCTCATCTTCCAAAACCACCCGCAACTTGATTTGGGTCTACGACAAAATCTCTGACCGAACAAGTCGGCTTACAATGGGAGCTCTTGCGAACTTAACCGCGACTGCCAATCCAATCAGGCGACGATCGTCTGGCGCGTAGGTAGGCTTTTCGTCAATCGGCGAACATTGAAGGTCCTCATGAAAAGTGAAAAACGCCATATTGCCGTCCACGCTTGGCGTCATCATGATAGGGTCGCCACCGGTCAGAGTTAATCGAGCTCTCCATCGACAATTTCCCAGGATCCGAATCCTCCGTCATCAATTCCATATGGGCCATCAATGATCTCTTCGAAAATCCCTCGAGCCTAGTTCCTTATTCTCCATCGGGGACATCTTTTCCATTAAGCGTGTATATAGAATTGATCCCACTATACGAAACCATCCCATCCTCATGAAATGTGAACTCTTCATTGACCGTAAAGAGCTCAATCCAATTACTGAAGCTAGGGCTACCAACCGTTCCCGCTCCAAAAACAACAGGCGTGGAAAGCAGCTTGTAGTTGGAACCCGCGATAATTTCCTCCATGGACGAGCCTGCGCCACTCCCTTACTACAAAAGTCGTGACCGCGTCCGGATCAACTGTATCACTGAAAGCAACGATGGGGTTAACGATCTAGGCAATCGCTACCAACACTTTGATTTTCATATCGCATCTCATTTCGTAACATTCACGGGCCTACAGTCAATTAGCTCCATCCTAATTAAACTCGCCCCACACTGCCGACCCGGTTTCGATTCGAACGAACTCAATAGACTTGGACGCAGCGATACGTATTTCCATCGTTTCGCCATTGCCTGTAAACGGCTCATCCATTGGGGTTCACGTTTCTATACCCTCAGTGGAATAGTCCGCGTACTCTACGCCAACGATTGTCTCCACCTCCGACACCAGCTCTGCTGAACCAGTATATCTAACGTAACGTCAAAATCGATTGCGACTGAGCCAGTGAATAGAACGAGCAATCCGAGAATCAAACAAACGGGAACTCGGGAAAATTGAGTTTGCATTCCAAATAGAACTAATCCGACACCCAGACAAAACACGGATTAGCCGAGCGCCCTTATGGGAATCCTCCTTAATATCGTGAAAGGAGTAACACTGAAAAAACCGAGAAATGACCGTCCTCGAATCTGGATACAAAACGCCTTTTCTTTGTACCCTCGAAATAGAATCTACTCTTATAATCCCACACTACAAACTCTCCAGCAAGCGAGCTATCTCGTCGCGCTTGCCCTGAGTTTCGGCTAGTTGCTTTCGAGCGCCTTCGACAACGGCTGGCGGGGCCTTATCCACGAACTTTGGATTGTTGAGTTTGCCCTCCCCTGCTCGAATGGCTTTACCAAGCTTTTCTAGCTCTTTGCCGAGTCGCTCTCTCTCCGCCTCGATATCGATGGCGCTGGACAGGTCTAGATAAACCGTTCCCAAGGCGGAGACCGCTCCCGGCAAATTCTCTACTTTGTCGCGAAGCTCTATACTCGCCGCGCCAGCCAGTTTTTTGATCGTATCCAAATTTGCGGTTACGATCGAGGAACTCGACTCATCCGCGGGCGAAATAAACAGAGTTACATCACGCTTGGAAGCGACATTGTATTCCGCCTTGATCGCCCGGGCTTGGGAGATCAAGCCATTGGTTTCCTCAATTCGCTTGGCCCCTGCCTCATCGATGGCGATACCCCGCGAGGCCAATGCTTCGCTCAGTTCAGCTGCCTTGGGAAGGCACGTATCTTGGAGAAAGAATCCCTCTTTCCTACAGCCCATCGCTTGCCAAAGCTCTTCTGTAATGAACGGCATAACGGGATGCAATAGTTGCAAGGATTGTCGTATCACCAAGTCCGATACAGCTAGTGCGACCCCGTGCCGCGGATCGTCCTTGCACTGCAACATGGCTTTAGCCGCCTCTACATACCAATCGCAAAAGTCACCCCAGAAGAACCGGTGCAGGGAATGGGTCAGCTGATGCATTTCGAAACGCTCGAACTGGTTTTCGATTTCTCTAGTCGTTTCCAGCAACCGATTCAAAATCCAGTTGCCATAACCATCCAGCGACGATCCTGCTAGCCTATCGAGAATGCTATCCAGCGAGTCGTTGCCAGAAAGATCGCCAGACATCTGGCGGAAGCGGCAGGCATTCCAAAGCTTGGTGCAGAAATTGCGGCCAATCTCGATACGATCTTCTGAAAACAGGATGTCTGACCCGCTGGGGGCAATATTAATGATACCGAAACGCAGTCCATCCGCTCCAAACTTCTCGATCAAGTCCAACGGATCCGGAGAATTGCCTAGCGACTTGGACATCTTTCGCCCCTTGGAGTCGCGAATCAAACCATGGATGAAGATATCCTTAAATGGAATCCGGCGATCGATCTCCTCATCGCTGAGCGAATCTTTCGCTTCGCCGGTAAGTTCGAGTCCGGACATGATCATTCTAGCGACCCAAAAGAATATGATATCGAATCCCGTGACCAGCATACTGGTGGGATAGAAATAATCCAATTCCGCTCTGACCTTGGGATCGCTGCTCGGCCAACCAAAGGTGGCGAATGGCCAGAGATTGGACGATGCCCATGTATCCAAAACATCCTCATCCTGCTCCCAATTCTCAGGATCCTCTGGGCCTTCAACGGACACTCGCCAATTATCCGGATCGCTACGATCCGAGTCCTTCCGGTACCAAACAGGAATCCGCTGGCCCCACCACAGCTGGCGGGAGATACACCAATCCTGGATATTGTTGAGCCAGTGCAGGTACACCTTCTCCCATCGTTTCGGATGAAAACGAATGATGCCATTGGCAACTGCCCGTTTTGCCTCATCGACCCGTGGATACTTAAGATACCACTGTTCGGATAGTCGTGGTTCGATAGGTACACCAGCTCGTTCGGAAAAGCCGACATTATTGTCGTAGTCCTCTACTTCGATGAGCAAATCAAGAGACTCCAGCTTAGCCACCGCCACTTTACGGGCGTCGAAGCGATCCATTCCATCAAACTCTTCACCTGCTAGTCCGTTGAGCGTGCCATCTGGATTCATGACATCGATGAGCGGCAAACCATGGCGTTTTCCGATGTCGAAGTCGACCTGATCGTGGGCGGGCGTAACCTTCAGCACGCCAGTACCAAAGTCTTTTTCGACCGCCCTATCGGCTACGATGGGGATCTCCTCCCTCGGAAACGGTCGCCAGCAATGCTTGCCCACCAAGTCTCCATAGCGCTCATCATCCGGATGGACAGCGACACCCGTATCTCCCATAATCGTCTCCGGGCGGGTGGTGGAAATCTCGACGAATCGGCCTGGCTCCTCTACGATTTCGTACCGCATTTTGTAGAGCTTGCCCTTTTGTGGTCGCATATCCACTTCTTCATTACTGAGAGCGGTTTGCGAAGCGGGACACCAATTGACGAGGCGTTTTCCACGATAAATATATCCCCGATTGTAAAGTTCTACAAACGCATGCTGCACGGAACGCTGATAGGCATCCTCCATGGTGAACCGGGACCGTCGCCAATCGCAGGAGGCGCCGAGCTTGCGGAGCTGCTTGAAAATCACGCCGCCATGTTCCTCCGACCATTCCCAAGCTCGTTCGAGAAACTTCTCTCTGCCGAGTTCCTGACGCGATGTCCCTTGATCTCGCAGCGCTTTCTCAACCTTCACTTGCGTCGCGATGGAGGCGTGGTCAGTGCCTGGAAACCACAAAGCTGACTTCCCTTCAAGACGGGCCCGACGAACAAAAACATCCTGAAGAGCGTTATCCAGCACGTGTCCCATGTGCAGCACACCGGTCACGTTTGGCGGAGGAATCATAATGGTAAACGGCTCTTTCCCGCTGTCGATCTTCCCCTCGAAACAGCCGTTCTCTTCCCAAGCGCTGTACCACTTGGCCTCAACTTTCGCTGGATCGTAATTCTGGCTCAATTCGGTCGTCATGGATCTCCCTGTGAAAAAGAGGCTAGCGATAAGCTCGAGGCAAACCCAAGACAAGAGGATTCGCTAGCTACCAGACCCTAGACACGGCGACAAACTTCTACGATCCACCCCCGCTTCCAATGGACCTCGATATGTGCTTACAAGTGTAAAGCAGAATAAGCGTCTAAGTCACGTATTCGTCAACAGCTTCAAACGTTAGCTGCGACTGATGCTTCATCTCCTCGAACAACTCTGCCGCTTTGCCCGAATTTTCCTCGATGCAGGCCTCTTCCAGCTCGGCAGCAATGGATTTCAGCTTGGCAGCGCCGTAGTTTGCAGAGCTACCATTGATCGAGTGAGATAGTTGCCGCGTTCGCTCAAAATCGCCACCTGTACCAACTATCTTTTCGAGTTCCGCTTCGTTCTCATTTACCGTCTGGACGAATAGCGCGAGCAGCGAAGCAATCGCGTCGGCATATTTGTCACTAAAAATCGATTTGATCTCCGACAAATCCAGAAGAGCTGGGTTTTCGCTTAACTCGGCAGCCTCCACCTTCGAATTCAGTTCAGGGCTTTCAGTCTCATCCGCATTCAACCAACGATCTCAGAACAATCCTCGAGCGTTTCCACGTGAGTCAATTGTTCGGGCGACAACTAAGACTCTCTCAACTAATGAGTCATTCCGATAACTTCATTCATTGGAATTCGGATCTCGTGGCTCATACTGGCTAGGAAACGAGCCTTCGCTTGCTCAGCCGCTACCGCTTTCCGATCCAGTATAAGCACTTAGCGATTTGCAGCTACGTAGATACTGGATTACTCGAACACGGGTTGTGAAAGAGTGCATTTTTTGGTCCCCCAATAAATTAATGAGGACGATTTTAATTAGGCTAGGCTAAGAAAAATATCGCCTAGTCCGATAATAGTCAGCTATTCACTGATGCGAAACAAATCCCAGCCTATGAGCGAGAATCACGAAATTCCCAGACGATCCGCGTTAAAGACTATGGCCTCTAGCGCTGCCCTGGCAGCAACCAGTGGCATCGCGGTTAAAGCCGTCCACCACGAATCGAAAGGGAGCCTGAAAGGCAACATTCACCACTCCGTTTGCAAGTGGTGCTACAGGAACCAAACCCTCGAGGAAGTCTGCCAGAAGGCGAAGGATGTAGGGATGGAAGCCATCGATTTGCTTGGAGTGGAGGACTATCCAACCGTCAAGAAATACGGGCTTACATGCTCCACGACTAAAGGAGTGCCCGGCGGGATAAAGAAGGGTTTAAATCGAACAGAAAACCACGACGAGATCGTCGAATTTTTTGAACACACTTTGCCACTAGCCAAAAACGGTGGCTCACCGAATGTGATCTGCTTTTCTGGGAACCGTGAAGGAATGGATGCCGAACAAGGCCTTGAAAACTGCGCAATTGGACTCAAGCGGATCGTGCCCATCGCCGAGCGCCACGGCGTCACCGTGATCATGGAACAACTTAACAGTAAGCGAAACCACGCTGACTATATGTGCGACAACTCTCCTTGGGGCGTGGAGTTGTGCGACCGAGTAGGATCCGAGAGATTCAAGCTGCTTTACGATATCTACCACATGCAGATCATGGAAGGAGATGTGATCGATACCATTAAGGAGTACCATCCCTATTTTGGTCACTATCACACGGGCGGCGTTCCTGGCCGTCATGAGATCGACGATACACAGGAACTCTTCTATCCAGCTATCATGCGGGCGATCGTTGAAACCGGATACAAAGGCTACGTAGCTCAGGAGTTCATCCCTGCCAGCGACGATCCACTCAATTCACTAGAGATCGCTGTCAATATCTGCGACGTCTAGTCCTTTATAGCTAAACGCAGAGATTCGTCTATCGCTCCTAGCGACCACCGAGCTGCTGGAGGAGCTTTTTAGTAGCTCGGATCCCGTCTGCCTCTCCCAGACCTTTGCCTTCGTACTCGACTCCGATGTATCCGCGGTAACCGGCATCTTTAACGATTTTCAACATACGCTTGAAGTCGGTATGGATTTCGTTGCCCTTTTCATCAAAATCGTGGGACTTAGCACTCACTCCTTTGGCATAAGGCATCAATTCGCGAGTTCCCTTATAGCGGTCATAGGATTCGCCCGTAGACCGATCGATGATGAAATTGCCAAAATCCGGAAGCGTCCCTACGCGCGGATGGTTGGCTAGCTTCATCACACCCGCCAGCCAAGCGCCATTGCTCGACAGTCCACCATGATTTTCGACTATTACGTTAATTCCAATAGAATCGCCAAAGTCACCCAATCTGCTGAGACCGTCGGCGGCCAATTTCATTTGTTCGCTGTAGGAACCAGCGGAGCCCGCGTTGACGCGAATCGAGTGGCAATCCAGTTCTTTGGCTGCATCCGCCCAGACTTTGTGGTTATCCACAGTCTTGATACGGGCTGCCTTTTCTGGATCGCCCAGCCTTCCCAAGCGATCGCACATAATAAGCGTATTGTCCACGCCTTCGCCCTTCGATCGTTTTTTCAGCTCACTCACAATTTGAGGAGTAAAATTCTCCATGTAGAACTGGTTGACGTATTCGATGGCCGCTATTCCGAAATCGCGCTTGGCAATTCTGGCGAAATCCATCGCATCCTTCTCACCGCCTCGAAAGGCCCTGTGGAGCGACCACTGAGCCAAGGAAATGTCGAACCACTTTTCGTGATGGGCAGCGTGAAGCGAGGGACGGACAGCCAAAGATGCAGCCGCCAGAAACGATGTAGATTTAATGAACTCGCGACGGGTTTTCATAGAACGTTAATCAAAGGGTGAATAGTAGTGTATAATCGAGAGAATGAGGCAAACCAGCGTGCTGGCCAAGATTCAATTTTCCGGGAATCGAATCCTCATCTAGCGCCCCAAATTGCGTTTTCGAATCATCTGGAAAAAATCATTGCCTTTGTCGTCCACGAGGATGAAAGCCGGGAAATCGACCACATCGATTTTCCAAATGGCCTCCATTCCCAATTCTTCGTATTCAACGAGTTCCACTTTATTTATATTCTCCTTGGCAAGAATCGCTGCCGGCCCACCGATAGAGCCTAAATAGAACCCACCGTACTCCTTGCAGGCATCGACGACCTGCTGACTACGGTTGCCCTTCGCTAGCATGATCATAGATCCGCCATGCTTTTGGAAGGGTTCAACGTAACTGTCCATACGCCCTGCGGTAGTCGGCCCGAATGATCCAGATGGCAAGCCTTTGGGCGTCTTTGCCGGACCCGCGTAGTAGATGGGGTGGTCCTTTAAATACTGAGGCAACTCCTCACCAGCATCCAGCCGTTCCTTGAGCTTCGCGTGGGCAATATCGCGGGCGACGATTATCGTGCCATTGAGAGACAATCGTGTTTGAACCGGATACATCGAAAGCTCATCCAAAAGCTCCTTCATCGGTCGATTGAGGTCAAGCTGTACAACCTCGGCATCTTTCTGCCCGCCTACAGATGCGGGAATCAGGCGTCCTGGATCGCCCTCGAGTTTCTCCAGCCAAAGCCCATCCTTCTTGATTTTGGCCTTAATATTTCGGTCAGCTGAGCAGGATACGCCAATCCCTACGGGGCAACTCGCTCCATGTCGAGGCATTCTGATAATACGCACATCCAAAGCAAAATATTTGCCTCCAAATTGGGCCCCAATGCCGCATTCCCGAGCCCTCTCCAGCATCTTTTCTTCCAGATCAACATCCCGAAAGGCCCTGCCATGCTCATTACCCGAGGTGGGGAGTTTGTCCAAATCTTTGGTCGATGCCACCTTAACGGTTTTCAAGCAAGACTCCGCGGAGGTTCCCCCAATCACGAACACGAGGTGATATGGAGGACAGGCAGATGTTCCAAGCGAGACCATCTTCTCCAAGAGAAATGCTTCCAAGGTTTCCGGATTAAGCAGCGCCTTGGTCTCCTGATACAAAAAGGTCTTATTTGCCGAGCCACCCCCCTTTGCCAAACAGAGAAATTTGAATTCCGTTCCGCCATCCGCGTAGATATCGATCTGGGCGGGAAGATTCGTGCGGGTGTTCTTCTCCTCGTACATTGTCAGCGGAGCTGTTTGGGAATAACGAAGATTGTCGCTGGTGAAGGTATCGTAGACGCCTTTGGCAATGGCAGCCTCGTCATCCCCTCCCGTCCAGACCTGTTGTCCTTTTTTTGCCATGACAATCGCCGTTCCCGTATCCTGGCAAAACGGAAGCACCCCTTGAGCCGCCACTTCCGCATTTCTCAACAGAGTAAGGGCCACGTGCCTATCGTTTTCCGAAGCCTCCGGATCCTCAAGGACAGAAGCGACTTGCTCCAGGTGCTTAGGCCGCAGCATGAAGGAGAGATCATGCATGGCGTGGCGAATCAAATGACTTAGACCTTCCGGCTCAATCTTCAGAATCTCTCTCCCATCGAATGAATCTGTGGATACGAATTCAGATGTAAGCAATCGATACTCCGTATCATCCTCACCCAATTCGAATAGCTTCTGAAAATGAAAAGGTGGCGTAGACATGAGAGGCAAATTGGTCTCCTTAAGCCAAGCCCGCAAGCCAACTTCACAGCTTGCTGCTATCTTTCATCAACAAATCGGTCGATGATACCGCCAAATGAACCGTTAGTAAGGAATATGACGAGTTGTTTACCCGAATGCGATTGCCAGCGCTCTCTCAAAACTTGCAGGGCATCCTCATTTGATCGGGCGGCATGGGCCTCGACGCCCCTGCTTCGCATATCCGAGACAAGATCCTCCGTATCCAAAAGGGCCACCCCTTCGCTATTCGCCTGCTTAGCCGCTCCTATCAACACGGCGTCCGCAACGGACAGAGCCTCGCCAAGCCTCCCGCGCATGGACTCCAATCTCGAGGTGTTGCTTCTCGGCTCGAAAGCGGCAATCAGCTTTCTGCTCGGAAAGCGAGCCCTGATCGACTCCAGCATCTCGCTAATCGCTGTCGGATGATGAGCGAAATCCTCAATGACGACAAGCTGTTCCGATTCTAGTCTTAGCTGCTGCCTGCGGGAAACGCCGCGAAAGGACTCTATTCCTTCCGCTTTGAATGATATCGGGTCGCCTTCTGGGTCCGCTATCAGCGCTGCTCCCAAACAGGCCATGGCTGCGTTGCGAGCATTGAATCTTCCCGCCATCATCCAATCTACAGTCCGCCAAGGCTTGCCTTTCCAGCTCAAATCAAATCGCGACCCTGTCAGCGTTGTCTTGTACTGTTCGATACGAAGGTCGCAATGCTTTCCCTCGCCCACCTTCAACACGCGAGTCCAAGGAGCCGGAAGCAACGACATCGCGTTTTCATCGTCCCCATTTATGAGCAGGTACCCATTCTTAGGAATAATGCGGCAAAAATGTCGGAAGCTTCGCTTGACGTCCTCCAAGTCCCGAAAGATGTCGGCATGGTCGAACTCCAGATTGTTAACCACCGCCACCCTCGGCAAATAATGGATGAATTTGCTCCGCTTGTCGAAAAAAGCGCTATCGTACTCATCACCCTCGATCACAAATGGTCCATCGCTAGACCCCGCATTCCATCCGCTCTCGGGATCGATCGGAGCCCCTCCGATCAAGTAGCCAGGACGGGCGCCCGATTTTTCCAGCAAGTAAGCCGCCAGAGCGGTGGTCGTCGTCTTCCCATGCGTTCCCGTTATCACCAAGTTCCTCCGCTTGGATAATACGAACCGATTCATAGCCTCAGGAAGCGACGCGAACGGAATTTCTCTCGAATCCAAAAGAAACTCGATTTCCTCATTTCCCCTGGAATAGGCGTTACCGACGATAACCAAGTCCGGGTTCAGCCCCCGTAATCGACTGGCATCATAGCCTTCCAGTACCTCGACCCCCGCTTCAGCCAATTTGTCGCTCATCGGCGGGTACACCGCTTTATCGGACCCATAAACTTCATTCCCGGAATCCCTCAACAATAAGGCCGCGTTCCCCATGGCTGTACCCGCAATACCTAGGAAATAAATCCGCATCCGAGCACCATAGAGGGGACTTCGATGGCTTCAATCCAGTTCTTTCCTAACTTCACCCAATAGATCGACCGACTGGCGAAACGGAGTCGACCTGCCATCAGGCATCGCAGCTTGACCGATACTGCTATTGCCTATTCAAAAGCAACCACTTCCCGGCCATCCATTTCGATGCTTTTCTTTAGCCCGATCTTCATTTTCGCGTTTCTTCCGATAGTTTGGACTGGCTTCATCCTAATCAGCTCAAAGGGCTCTTCCAGAGCTTCGATTGCCTGGCTTCTGCTTTGTTCCTGGGTCTTCTATGCCTGGGCTTACCCTAGCCACTTACTATGGCTACTCGGATCTATTTCCGCAAACTACTTCTGCTCGGCCGCTATCGTCAGGTCGAATACTCTGAAATCGGCCAGGAAACTGCTTATTGGCGGAATCATAGCCAACCTCCTCCTCTTGGGAATCTTCAAGTATTCCGGTTTCGCTGTCGGATCTCTCGTTTCTTTGTTCGGCCTCAATCTAAGACCTCCTTCCTTCCTGCTGCCCTTGGCGATCTCCTTCTTCACCTTTCAGCAAATCTCCTATTTGGTAACAACATTCCGAAGCCACCAATTGATGGCTAAGCCCCACGAATACACTCTCTACGTTTCGTTTTTCCCCCAGCTGATCGCCGGTCCTATCGTACAGCCCGGTGAAATGATACCGCAGCTGCAGTCCCCAATGTTTGGCAAAGTCCGCATCGACGATATCGCTCTCGGCATTGTCTTATTCATTATCGGCTTAGGCAAAAAAATCTTGCTGGCAGACAACCTGGCGCCCATCGCCGATGCCGCATTCGGGGAATCGTCCCAAGGCCCCATATCCGGCCTAACAGCCTGGACCGGTCTACTTGCCTTTTCGCTGCAGATCTATTTCGATTTTTCCGCCTATTCTGAAATGGCCCTAGGTCTCGGGCGAATGTTCGGCATCCGGCTCCCAGAGAACTTCGCTTCGCCCTATCGAGCTAAAAGTGTCATCGACTTTTGGAGACGCTGGCACATTACCTTGTCGAGCTTCTTTAAAAACTTCCTTTATATTCCGCTCGGCGGCAATCGTAGAGGCTGGAACCGGACCTACATCAATTTACTGATCGTCATGACA
>Ga0066378_10000123_pt1 | contig 32000 bp, 24 predicted proteins | sample Knorr_S23_td_DCM_FD_70947 | JGI IMG/M metagenome (GOLD analysis project Ga0066378, IMG submission 70947) | Marine microbial communities from Southern Atlantic Ocean transect - Knorr_S23_td_DCM_ad_71m_LV_A | ecosystem: Environmental > Aquatic > Marine > Oceanic | place: Southern Atlantic ocean...
GTAATAACTATTTGAATAATTACTTGAAAAGGAAGTTGTTCTGTATTAAAAAAAAGTGGAAATAAATAAAAAGCTAAAAAACTAAAAATTATTGAATCAAATAATTGACTAGAATAAGTACTTAAGTTGTTTCTAAGCCATAAAAACTTTTCATTAGTTTTACTTTTAATAAAATGAAAAATCCAAATATCATTTAATTGAGATATTAAATAAGCAATTAAACTTGCAAAAACTATTGAAGGGGATGTTGCGAAAATTATATCCATGGCTTCAGATGCTCCCCAGTCATCTGAATTTTTTTTAAACAATAAAATCATCTGAGTCATAGACAAATAAAATAAAGAAACAAAAAAACCAATAAAAACACCTTTTCTAGCTTCTTTTTTACCATAATGTTCGGATAATAAATCAGTAGCTAAAAAAATTGCTCCATAAACCACATTTCCACCTGTCGCATTTAAACCTAGCAAAGTGATTTGTTTATTTACAAATATATTAGCTAAAATCACGCAGGAAGCAATAAATGCGTAAATCCATACTTTACCTAGCTTAAAAGCTATTAATGTAAAAAAAAGACCTATTATAGTTTGAATAATGAATATTATTTCATTTGACATGATATATACACAACGCTATTCCCATGAACCAATTTGTTCATATTTTATTATTCTTTGATTTATTAATGCACTGGAATTAATTTTATTTAAATTGTTAATTTCATTAATTATTACATCTTTTATTCTTTTTGCCATGAGATCATAATTATTATGAGCTCCTCCCAATGGTTCTGGAATTATTTGATCGCAAATGCCCATTTCTAACAAATCTTGAGATGACACTTTCATTGCGTCGGCTGCATTTTTAGCTTTGCTAGCATCCCTCCATAAAATGGAGGCGCAACCCTCAGGGCTAATTACTGAAAACCATGTATTTTCAAGCATTATAAATTTATCACCAATTCCTATACCCAAAGCACCACCACTTGCTCCTTCACCTATTACAATTACAATAATTGGTACAGGTATTAAAGACATCTCAACTAAATTATCAGCAATTGCTTGAGCTTGTCCTCTTTCTTCAGCTCCTACTCCAGGGTATGCTCCTGGAGTATCAATGAAACATATAATTGGTCTATTAAATTTTACTGCTAACTTCATAACTCGAAGGGCTTTTCTATAACCTTCAGGTTTTGCCATACCAAAGTTTCTTTGTATATTTTCTTTTGTATTTTTACCCTTCTGATGACCAACAAATACAACTTCATTATTATCTATAGATCCAATACCAGCTACAATTGCCTGATCATCAGAAAATTTTCTATCACCGTGCAATTCTATAAAATCATTTGAAATTCGATTAATGTAATCAAGAGTATATGGTCTCTTTGGAAAACGGGCTAATTGCACACGTTGCCACCTAGTTAAATTTGAGTAAATTTTTTCTGAAATTTTTTTCTTTTCTTCCTTGAGAGCTAGTATTTCATTTGAAAGGTCTTTATCATATTTAGAATTTAATTCAATTAATTCATTAATTTGTTTTTCTAAATCAATTACAGGTTTTTCAAAATCTAAATGATATTCTGACATCTTAAAAAAAAATAGTCCTTATTAAAATTTCCAAATCAAAAGCAAAAGATTGATTTTGCACATAATAATGATCATAAATATTATTATCGTTAACACTCAATTTAAATTTTTTCATTCTATATATTCCAGTTAAACCTGGTTTGCAAATGATTTTTTTTGCTTTCTTATCAACTGAAATTATATCTGAACCAACGAAGCTAATTTGACCTAAAAAAATATTAAATAAAAGAGGCAATTTTCTAAAAAAACCAATATTAGTATTTATCAAATTTATTTTAATCTTTTTATTTTCTAAACCCCAAATTAATAATTGATTGGATTTGAGAAATACAAAAGATAAAATTAATATTGGTGAAAATATTATAATCAAAATTCCTGAAAAAAAGATGTCAAATATTCTTTTAGAAAAAAAATTTATTCTATGGTATAATGAATATTCTATATTTAAAAAAGGGATATCACTAATATCCTCAACAGAAGCTTTGCCAAGTAGAATATCTTTATCTTTAGGAACTACTCTATAAGTCAGTCTAAAAGATTTTAAACTATCCATTATTTCAAGCATTTCCTTGATTTCGAGTTTTTCGGAAGTAAAAATTAATTCTCTAATTTTATGTAATTTAATTAATTCTTTTAATTTATTAATGGGACCTAGATGATTTATATTATTTTTTTTCAGTTCAAATATATTTATAGTATTAATCTTAGTTTCAACAAATCCAATTACATATATACCTGTATCGGGTCTTTTGTTAATTTTATTTAATATTCTTATGCCTTCTTTATCAATTCCAACAATAATTGCTGGTCGAGAAAAAATAGGTTTATCACTTTGAGTTAAAAAACTTACATATCCTTTAGATCTTAAAATATTTAATATTAATCTCCATCCAGGAACTAAAATACAAATCAAAAAACTAGAATAAATTAGTACTGCTCTAGAATATGCAAAATCTTTTAAAAAAAATGTAAATGTTACGCTGACTAAAAATCCTAAGAAAGATGCTATTAGAGCTCTATTATATGAGAGTACAAATTTTGTATATAGGTCAAAAATGAAAATAATAAAAATCCAAATAATTAAATAAATAATTAAAATAGGTATATAATTATGAAAAATTGTTTCATGCGTATTAAATCTTAATGAAATACCAATCATAAAAGAGAGTAAAATTGTAAATATATCTAAAATTAATGGAAAAACATTCACAGCTCCTGATTTAAAAATAGAAGAAATTTTTCTAAGAAAAATTCCGGTTTTTAATAAAAAAGTGAATAAAAAGGATGTTTTTGAAGAAAAGTGTTTGTTAACAAATAAATCCATAGCATTATAAAACCATTTTATACTTTCAAGAGGAACAGATTTAACACTTTCTCCCTTAAAATGAATTATTTGAGTTGTTGGAACATAATGAATTTGATAATTATGTTTTTTAATTCTAAAACATAAATCTAAATCCTCACCAAACATAAAAAATTCTTCATCTAGAAAACCCACTTCATTTAAAATTTGTTTTCTAATAAACATAAAAGAACCACTTATTGCATCTACAGAATGACATTGATTTTCATCTAGATATGTTAGATTATACCTTCCCACCCATTTATTTTTTGGAAATAATTTATCTAAACCAATTAATTTTGGGAATGCGACAATAGGTGTTGGAAAACTGCGTTTACATGATAGTTGAAGAGTTCCATCACTATTCAGTATTTTAGGTCCACACATACCAACACTTTTATTATTTTCCATATAATTAATTAAAATATTCAATGTATTCTTTTCTAATACAGTATCTGGGTTTAACAATAATAAATATTCACCACTAGATATTTTGATTCCTTGGTTTACTGCCTTAGAAAATCCAAAATTAGTTTTATTCTGAATTAAATTTATTTTGGGGTATTTTTCAATGACCATTTGTGCAGAATTATCACTTGAATCATTATCTACGACAATAATTTCAATATTTTTTATAAGTTTAGACTTATAAATTGAATTCAAACAATTATCTAAATAATCTCTTACGTTATAATTAACTATAATTATAGAAATCAATGAATTCATTTTTAAAATTATTTAAATTTTCCTAGAAGCTTTAATAATCTCAATTTTGGAATCATAAAGAAGGCTTCAATCATAATTTCTTTATTCATTTTTGATTGACCAACTGTTCTATCAATGAAAATTATTGGTATTTCACAAATCTTATATTTTTTTATCCAAGCTCTATATGACATTTCTATTTGAAAAGAATACCCTTGAGATTCAATTGAATCGATATTAATATTTTCAAGCACTTTTCTTTTCCAGCATTTATAACCACCAGTTGCATCTTTGATAGGTAGTCCAGTAACAATTCTTGAATATAAATTAGCTCCATAACTAATTATCAATCTGTGAAATGGCCAATTAACAACATTTATTCCTGAAATATATCTTGAACCAATAACTAAATCAAAATTTTTAGATTTTTCTATTAAATCATTTATGCTTGCAGGATCGTGTGACATATCAGCATCCATTTGTATAATTAAATCAGCATTATGATTTAAAGCATATTTCATTCCGGCTATGTAAGCTGAACCCAAACCACCTTTTTCTAATCTTTTTAATAAATGTAAGTTCTTATATTTATTTTTTAAATTATTAACAATCTCATGTGTTCCATCTGGAGAGTTGTCATCAACTACTAAAATGTCAATTTTATCATTTGCTAGATTGATTTTTTCAATTAATTCTTTAATATTTTTCTTTTCATTAAAGGTTGGTGTTACAACAAATATTTTCATGTGATTATACCATCTCTCATTTTGCTCAAACAATAATCTAAGCCGTAGGTTCTTACACCTAAAATATTTTCAATTTTAGATGTAATCAAACCGGATTTAAGGGGCCGTTTAGCTATTTGATTTAAATCACGAGTTTTTATTGGTGAAATTAAAGATGAATTTAAACCAAAGATTTTAGCTATTTTTTGTGCAAACTCAAATCTTGAAATAAATTCTGAACCTCCATAATTAAGAATTTCATTTACATTCATTATCATTGACAATTTAATTGCTTCTGATAAAGCACCTGTCCATGTAGGATTACCAAATTGATCATCTACAACACTTATTTTTTTTTTTTGTGATAAAGAATCAGTAACCCATTTAACAAAACTGGCTTTATTAATGAAAGAATTTCCATATAAAACATTGGTTCTAATAATCACCCAAGGCTGTCCACTTCCTCTAATTATATTCTCAGCAGCTAATTTTGTTTTGCCATAATAGTTAATAGGGTTAGGTTGATCGTTTTCAGAATAGGGACCAGAAAATCCATCAAATACATAATCTGTTGAAATAAAAATTATTTTGCACTTTGTTCCTCTTATACTATCTAAAATATTTTCAGTTGCTTTTACATTATTATTCCATGCTAATTCTTTATTAGATTCACACAAATCAACATTTGTAATGGCAGCAAGATGTAGAACAATCTCTGGAGAATAGGTTTCAACTATTTTACGAACGTTATTTTTTGATGTTATATCTAATTCAACATATTTACAAGGATAATTTGTGATTTTAGGGATTTTTTTCCCAGAAGCAATAATTTCAAAATAAGGCTGCAATTCCAAAAGAGTTGACTCTCCTAATTGACCAAATGCTCCTGTTATTAAAATTTGTTTACCCATTATTATAAATATTCAACGTAAATGTACTTTAATTTAGTTTACGAAATTAAATAATTATATTAATTCTATTTTAATTTTGAACTATAAGTTTTTGACATTATTTCTAATTGTAATAATGAGGGTAATTTTTTTCTTCCAGGATTATAAACTAATAAATTGATGTGAAATAATTTTTTTAAATTTGTATCATAAAAAAAATAAGATATGAATGGACCACCTTTTACATCAGAATTATGTTCCCATAAACCTTCTAATTTTATAGCATCAAAATTTCCAATTTTATCTCTTGAAATATTTCTATATTTTTTTAAAAATAAAATATCATTATTATAAAATTTTGAATATTCATTTAAGAGTGTATCAAAATTTAAATTTTCAAATGTAAGTTTGTTATTATAATCATTCCAATTAAATGATAGCCATCTAAATGGAAATGCTCTACCAAGCCATATAAAATTATTGTTTGAATCTTCTTTTATTAAAGTAAAATCATGTTGAATTCTTATTTTCCAATTAAATTTTTCAAAAATCAAATTAGATAAATCATTTTGCTCTCTTCTTTTAAATAAATGTTTTTCCTGGCGATCACGATAAAAATTAAAATATTTATTATAAATCCATTTAGAGTTTAATATTAAAGTATTTTTAAAATCCTCAAAGTCCTTTCCATAAACAACTGAGAAAACCTGATCTCGAGCAAAAACATCTCTTTTTGAAAATATTTTATTTTCATTTCTTTCAGAACTATTTTTTGGCAAAAAACTATAAATTAGTTTATCACCAGTTGAATCAGGAATGTCTAATATTGATACAATCAAAATATTATGATAATTTTTAATTTTATCAAAATCTTGGGGTAGTATATATTTTAATTCAAAAAAAGATTCAGGCTCAGGAGTTAAAATTTCAGGCAGAAAGATTGAATCAATAATTGTCTTAACTTTAGAAAAATCCTCAAAAGAAACCACAACATGAATCTGATTCTCAACACCTTCGGCTCTTGGTTTAAAATCACAACTTGTAAATAATAAGATAAGAATTAAAATAAAAAAATTCATTTAATCAATGAGAGTAAACTCAGCTCTTTTAGTTTTAAAATCGACATTTAATACCTCTATTTTTATTACTTTACCTAAATAAAATTTATTAAAATAATTTTTTCCAATGATGGAAATTTGATTATCATCAAAAAAATATGTATCATCTTTCAATTTGGTAATTGGTATAAAGCCCTCAACAAAAATTTTATCTATTTCTGCAAAAAAACCAGAGTTTATAACACCTGATATTATTGCAGAAAAATTCTGGCCAATTCTTAATGATAACCACCTTAGTTGCTTTAATCTTAAATATTCTCTTTCAGCTTCTAATGATTTAATTTCGGATTTTGTAATTTCTTCCGCAACTTTTGAAGCCTTTTCAAAAGATAATATTCTTTTATTATCACCTAAAAAATGTTTCTTTAAGTATCTATGGACTATTATATCAGAATATCTTCTTATTGGAGATGTAAAATGACAATAATGTTTAAATGCTAAACCAAAATGTTCATCTTTTTTAGTAGAATATATAGCTTTAGACATGCTTCGCAATGCAAGTTTTTCAATTACATTTTTATGTTCTGTTTTTTTTTGGTTTGAAAGAATTTTTTTAATAGAAAGAGTAGATATCATTGAAGGAAATTTTTTTATTATACCTAATTTAATCAATGTATTAAAAAAAATTTCCATATCAGCTAAATTTGGTTTAGGATGAATTCTGAAAACAAAACCATCTTTATCTTTTTTTTGTTTATTTATAACTTCTTCAGCAACAACTCGATTGGCTAGTAGCATAAATTCCTCAATCAATCTATGACTATCATATCTTTCTTTCTGAGAAATATGATTGGGAATACCCTTTTTATCAAGATTAATTAATGGTTCTGGAATATTAAAATCTATACTTCCTTTATTTTCTCTTTGAATTCTTAATTTTTTTGCAACTTTATTTAAATTATTTATGTCTTCAAAAAATTCACCAGATTTATTTTCAATAATTTTTTGAACTTCAGAATACGTAAACTGTTTTTTACTTTTTATTATTGTTTTTTCTAATCTGAAATTAGATAAATTCATATTTTTATCTATTTCAATAAAAAAAGAAATTGCTAACCTTTCTTTATTTGGTAATAAAGAACAAATATTTGCAGACAAATTATCTGGAATCATTCTAATGACACCTTCAATGAAATAAACCGAATTACTTCTTTTTTGTGCTTCAGAATCTAATGGTGAACCTTCATCTAGAAAAAAAGAAACATCAGCAATATGAACACCAACAACATAATTGTTTTTATTATTTTTATAAATTGAAACTCCATCATCAACATCTCTAGCATCACTAGGATCAATTGTTAATACATTTAATGAAGTTAAATCTTTTCTGTTTTTTTTTTCTTTATAAATATCTTTTTCTGTCCATTTATTTGAATATTTTAATATGTAATCATTAAATGTATTATCTAATTCATATTTTTGACATATAATTTTCATATCAGTACTAGGATCATTTATTGAACCAATAGTTTCTTTATATTTAACAATGATGTGTGAATTTTCATTTCCCCAATTAGAAACTTTAACTCTTATAATATCTCCAATTTTAAAATTTTTATTTATATCTTCTAATAAAACACCTCTTAGTGGTGTTACAGGTTCAATATTTAATAAAATTTTTTTATTATTTTTAATTACTTGAGCTGTAAATTCATTTGATTTTCTTTTTATTATAGATTTGATAATACCTTCGGATTTGTGCCTTCTAGTTGAAGGTAAAATTATTACTTCTACTAAATCACCATCTAATGCACCGAGTAAATTTTTTGGATTTATATATATATCTTCATGTTTATCTTCAAATGAAACGAAACCATAACCATGTATAGTTAATGATAAAAGTCCAAATTTTATTTTTTTTGATTCCAATAAAAAGAAATGACCTTTTCTATTTTTTGCAACAACTCCATCATTTAAGAGGGTTTTTAATACAATTCTAAAGGTTTTATATTCTTTTTGATTAATTTTTAAAATTTTAGAAATTTCACGCTTTCGTAAAAATTTTTTTTTACTAGATTTAAGTAATTCTATAATTTTTGTTTTCATTTTATGCTTGATAATATAGTGAAATGAATTTTACCATTTGATAATTTATCTAATTTATTAATAGCATATTCTAATTTTAAATAACCAATTGAAACAGGTTGTATTATTCCTACACCATAAGAAAAAATATTATTTAATTCGATATTAGCTTTTCCAAAATCAGTAAAGACAAATATTGTTGAATTTATATTTGTACCATATCTTAACTCGATCTGATTAATTAAAAATTCATCAGAAATAAAAAAGAGTTCTTCATAACCTCTAAATGTTTTTGCTCCCCCAAATCTATATTTTTCACCATCAGGAATTGATATTTCATTATTTATATGAACTTTTCCATATCTTAAGTTAAAATTTAAATTGAATAAATTATTTAATTTATAACTATGAAAACCATCAAAATAATAATTTAAAATTTGTTTTTCTTCAAAATTTTGAATATAATTTCCAATAGTTATTTTTTGATTAAAATATAAATTTTTTTTTATCTCATAATAATGATTTAACAATATATTTTTGGTTTGATAAGAATTATACCCATTTTCATAACCAAAATCTGTAGGATTGTTTTTTGTATTTTTTATCCCAAAAGAATATTTTCCAAAATTTGAATAAAAAGAGGTTATCTCAAATTCATTAGAATATTTTACAAAAAGATTATTTTGAAGAGACTGAGAAAAATTAAATTTAATACCATAATTTAAAATCTTAATAAAAGGAATTGAATATTGCATAAAAATATCTTGTGAGTTTTCATTTAAACGAAACCAATTAAAATCTAACGTTGTTGATAAACCAAAAATATTACTCAATGATAAATCAATATTTCCTGATAATCTATTCTGTGAATTATACCCAAAGATTCCAGAAAAAAAATTTTTAAAATTTAATTTCATTGGTACGAATAAGGCTAAATTATCCTCATTATAAATCATATAACTAGGATCTGATATAAAATTAATAAAGGGGTAATTAAATTTTTTCTTCAAATCAAATAAATTATCTTTTGTTGCTTTTGTGCCTAAATAATTTGAATTAATAATACTTTTAATTAATTTATTTGTATCGTTATTTTCATAAAATATTGTATCAATAAATGTAGGTTTTGATAAAGTATCTAACCAAACTAGATACAAATCTTCATTATAATATTTAATTGAGCTTAATATTAATTCATTAGTTAAATCTCCATTTTTAAAATTTTCAGATCTCCAATTTTCAATAAAATATTTTAAAGAATTTTTTTTTGTTAAATTATTATCATAATTAATTTTTAAAGTATCATTTTCTGAAAACAAAAAACTATAAGTTAAAATAATAAACAAAAATATTTTATAATTGTGCACGAATTTCTCCAGAAAATATTATAAAATTGTTGCGGTAAATATCATCAAGATAGGATAGATTAAAATTTAAACTTATTTCATTGTTAATATTGAAAATAGTTGATATAGTAGATTTAGTATTAAAACCAGGTTGAAATCCTCTTGCTAATTCTGGAGGTAATGAATTAAAGGATTTATTAGCAAAACTTATATTATAAAAAAATATGTTTGCGTCAATTCTTGCATTTTTTTTGAAAAAAATAATTGAATTAAATTCTAAACCAGAAGTTTCTATTTCATCCGTAAATAAACCAAAACTTCCATTTTCATTTCCATAAACAAAATCAATACCATAATTAATTAATTTGAGTAATTTAAAATTAAAACCTGTGTCAATATACCAACCGAGAGATTTTCTTGATAAAGAAATTTGAGAAGATTTGAAATCAGTATTAAAGTAATTTAATTCTGAATTGAAAATAATTTTATTAGTAATGGGTTCTTCAAAATTAAACTTTATTTGACTATTTTTTTCATCTTTATACGGTTGTAGTGTATTTGCTATGACTTGATGATTTTTAATAATTTTTAAACCCATTCTTCGAAATGAATTTTTAGGAACATATCTTATGTCAGTTTGAACAGTTAATCTGGATGACTTTAAATCATTTATTGTATGAGATGGATTTAAAATATTTTCATATGAAATTTTAGTACCATTGTAATCTGTTTTAAAATAAAATCTTAAGGTTGTTGATCTTAAATATTTATTTTTTGACGTTGAAAACTTTTTATTAAATCTAAAATTTGATAAAAAATGGGTAGATGGAGACTTAATTCCTGAAGGAATACTATAAGATAAATAATCACCAAACTGATCAAATAAATAAATTTGAGAATTAGGATCAAATCTATAATTACCCAATCCTTTGCCAATAAATTCATAAACAATTATTTTTTCTTCAAATAAATTTCTTTCTAATAGAAAATCTAAACTAGACTTTAAATTTTTATTTTTAGAATTATATTTAAAAAAACCTCTTGATAAATTATAATTTAAATTTTGTTGATTGTTGAAAAATTTTTTTATTTGATTTTTAAAAATCAGGGAACCATTTATATTTTTATTTCCTTTTGATTTAATTTCAAAATTAGATAATAAACCACTACTTATTATATCAAATGAATTATTAAAAAAATTAAAATCATCTCTTTTAATAAAACCAATATTTGATATTATTTTATTTCTTTGAAATTCTAAACCAATTAAAGATTCATAAAATTTAGTATTTTTTGTTCTCAACTCTTCATTATAACTAATAACTGGACTTAAAGAACTTTTTAATATTTTTAGATCAATTTTTTTTCTAGTCCAAATTGAATTATCTTTTATTGTAGAATTAGTTTTAGCATTTGTAAAATTAAATTTAAACATTCTAATTAATTCACCATTATATGAAGTATTAAAATCAAAATTTTTTGATTTTTGATAAAAATCGGAATAACCTCCAAATTTTATTGTTGAATCATACCTTTTATCTTTATTTAGGATAATTTTTAAATCAGTAAATTGATAACCTAAACCTTCATTAATATTTAAATCCCAAGTTTTTTTATTCAAATTTCTTTCCCTCCAAAATTCAATATCATTATTATTTTGATGTGAAAAAAAATTTTTTCCAGAATTCTTTAGTTTTGAATGAAAAGATAAATTACCAATGTCAAATGGAAGAATAATTTTACTATTGAAGGATAAGTTTGAAGCAATACCACTAGATGGTTTAACTTTTAGATTAATATTTTCTTTTAAATTTGAAGTTGCAATCTCGAGATTAAATTCAGATAAATCGTTGATTTTATAATTTGATATAAAACTAGTTACATTGTGTTTTTGAGGATTTATTTTCTTTACATATGGGGAATAAAGTTCAATTAAATTAGTTCTATTCGTTATAGTTACGTATTCATAATAAATATTACCATCATCAGATATTTGTTTTGAATACTCTCCATTAATTCCATAATTAATAAATGTAACTTTGTAATTTTCGTATAAAGATTTTGGAGAATAAAAATATATTGAGTCGTTCAAATTATCTGGATTTGATATTTTAATATAGTTCCCTAATGAATCTTTTTGAGATAAATGTTCATCATTAAGTGGAGTATTATTTAATTCTTGATATTTAGATGAAAAATTTATTGGATTATTTTCTATTTCTTTATCTTTTTCATCAATAAAGTTAATTTTAAAATTAAATTTTTCATTTTTAGTCTCAAATGAAGTTGAAGTAAAATCTCTTTGAAAACCAAAATCATGATATTCAAATTCAACATGTATGCGTGAATTAATATTAATTATATTTTTTGGAGTAAAAATAATTTCTGAACTATAATAATCAATTAAATAATCATTTGATTCTCCTCTAGTCATCTTTATACCATTAATCCAAATTGATTCAGAATTAGGTGTAATTAATATTTTTCTTGAGCCATCTAATCCATAGAGTGGATATGGACCCTGATTTTGATCAATTCCATTAAAATCAATTGAATGAAATTTTCCTCTTGATGTTCCAGTAGTAGCTTCAAATTTTAAATTTGAAAAATTTGAAGAAAAACTCATTCCCTCCAACCTTTTAAAATGATTTTGATAATTGGAATTGGAATTTTTAAAATCAATATCCCCTGCTTTAATATTTGAATTTGGCGTAATTATCTCAATAAATAATTTATCAAATTCATTTAAACTTTTTGTATTTCCTTGAGATTGAATCGGAATATTTTGATCGGATAAAACTGCATTAACAATCATATCATCTAATAATTTTCCTTGAATATTTAATTTCAAACCTCCATTTAATGCAGTTGAACTACTTGTTGAAAAATCTACTTTTCTAGAAAATGTACCATCAATTGCAATTGGAAATGAATTAAGTTCAAAATCATTATTTGAATTATCAATTTTTCTATTAATTAAAGAATTTTTATTATTAATAGTATCAAAAGTAGATATGATAGATTTAATTTTATTAGTTATTCCAGTAAGATACTGATATGATATGAAAATTTCATTACTTAAGCTTAAATCAAGATTATGTAAATATATTTTACCGTTTATCTCATCAAGTTCATAATTATCTATCTTTTTTTCATCTAAATAAATTTTTTCTGAACCATTTATTATAAACTTTTTCGATAAAAATATAATTGAGTCATTTGAAGTAATTTTTATTTTTTCAGAAAAATCATTTATTTTTAAGATTTGGCTAGAAGCCTCTAAATGTTCAATAAATAATAATAAACTAAGTATAAACTTAGTTAAAATTAATATCAATCTTACCATTTAATATTAAATTATTTTTAGTTAAAAAATAAATTTCATTATTTTTTATTTTAAAATCTAAAATTTCTAGTTGAGAATTTTCATTTTTTTTTATTAATGCAAAATGATCCATATCAATATAAAAAAAATTATTTTTGTCTGTAAATAAAACCCAACCATTTTCAAAAGCATTAACAGTTATTAAATTGAAATCAATTTTTTTTTTCCAAATCAATTTTCCATTTTCACTAAAATGAAAAAAAATGTTATTATTATCAATCAGTCCTATTTGATTTTTTTTATTTAAGTCAAATCCCTTGATACCAGAAAAACTATTAAACCTAGTACCTTCAATTTTATTTATGAATTCACCATTAATATTTATTTGATTTAAAGAAAATAAATTTTCACTTACAACCCATAAATAACCATACGAATTTCTTCTAATATATGTTGGAAATTCAATTGGAATTTCAAAATCATATAGATTAATAGAATTAATAAAATTTAACTTTTTATCAAAATAATGTATTTTATGATTATCATAATCTGTTACAAATACTTCCAGACCTAGACTTGATGTAATATCCGTGAATGAAGCATTAATTTGTGTAGAATAAGATAATCCTTTTGAAAAAAATAATTTATTATTTTTTTTATTAAAAGAAATGATCTTTGAAGAAAAACTGTCAATTAAATAAATATCATTAAAATTGTTTATTTCAATTTTTGAAAAAGAATATTTATTTGTTTTTAAATCGTCAGGATATCTGACTTTAGTTAAATCCTTTAGTTCATATTGAGAAAATAAAAAATTTAAAAAAAAAAATAGTTTTATTAATACAATCTTCAATTAAGATTTTTTAGGTTCTGAAATACTTAATTTATTAAAATTGTAAAATAAAAATAAACTTGTTAAGATAATTATAATTGATATTATTTGTGCACCTGACAAACCAATAAAATATTTTGGATTTGTTCTAATAAACTCAATAAAAAACCTCTCTGCGGAAGCTAATAATAAATATAATGAGAACACAAAACCTTTTTTTAATTTATATTTTAAATTCCAAAGTATAGAAAAAATTACTAATCCTAATAAGGTTTCATAAATTTGAGTTGGATGAACAGAAATAAATGTTGGAGGAGCCCCATTTGGAAATGTCATTCCCCAAGGCAAATTAGTTGGTAATCCGTAATCACAACCAACTAAAGTACATCCAATTCTTCCAATAGCGTAACCTAATATCAATAAAGGAGAAATAAAGTCAGTCCATTCTAACCAATCTTCTTTTTTATATTTTAAGTAAGAAATAACAGCAAACATACCCCCAGCTAAACCACCCCAAAAAACTAAACCAGATCCACTAAAAATCATTCCTATTGGATCAGCAATAACTAATTTATAATTTTCTATTAAATAGTAAAGTTTGGCACCAAGAATACCACCCAAAGCTGCCCAAAAAATAGCATCACTTGCCATTTCTGGATCCTTACCTTTTTTTTTAAATTCGCGGTTAAGTAAAAAATAACAAGTTAAAAATGCAGTCATTAACATGACTCCATAAGAAGGAATTTTAATTGGTCCAAACTCAAAAAGATAGGGCATCATTTTATTTTTTCTCCACAATAGGGACAATAATTAATTGATGATTTAATTTTTTTTCCGCAACTATGACAGAAATTAATATTATTATTTGAATTTAATGTGATTTTATTTTTTTCATAAAAATAAAAAATAATCGAAATTATAAAAAAAGTTATAAATAATAAAAGATATGGTTCGTATGTTGGCAATCTATATCTTTGAATCATAGTTGAAATATTAGTTTGATTATTAACATCGTCATTAGAAAAATTACTTAATGATTGTTCTAAAATTTCAATGCTCAACTTTTTTTCATCATTTAAATAGTTTAAGTTGATTAATTTTTTTTTATTAGCGTCTAAATTAAATAATCTTTTTCTAAAATATTCTAATCCATGTTGATCTGAAATTGTATCAAAATCAACCTCAGAAAAAACAAAATTTTTAGAACTTAGTGGCTTTTGAATTGCTAAATAATAATCTTTTAAATAGTGATTAATTTTAAAATCATAATTAAAATTTCTTAAAGAAGAATTACCAAATGGGTTATGATAAAATTCTATTTGAAATTCTTTGGAATAGTAAAATTCATCAATTTGCGATCCATTTGAATTAGAAAAAATATTTATTGAAGTTAAATCATTAGAAGTTATGTCATGTCCAATTGATAATACTGAGTCAACCTCATTTGGGATTGGTATTTTAATATTTAAAGGTAGACGATCTTCTTTTATTTGACCTGTTAAAATTACCAATACTCCTTCTTTATCATATTCAGGCCAAAATGATATAACAAAATTTTCAAAAGGGGAATCATTAGAATAAAGATTATTAAATATTATTAAAAATATTAAAAAAATTTGATTTATTTTTATCATCTATATTAAAATTTTTTATTCATTTATAGTCAAAGAAAAAATTATAAATAAATTATAATTTATATGAGTGTAAACAGTAATACCAAAACCTCTTAAAATGTACAAAAAACCTAGAAAAAATCCTCCAAGAAATCTATAAATAAAAACTGAAAAACTTAATTCATCACCATATGGTCCTAAAAAATGAAAATAAGAAAAAATTATAGCACTTATAATCATTGAAATAAACATGGATATGAAATTATTCCATAAAAAAATTATTTTAAAAATTTTGGTTAAAAGCATAATTAGTAAAACTCGGAAAACTAATTCCTCATATAATCCTGCCCCAATAGAAAGAATTATCTGGGAAATTAATTCTTTACTTGTTGGAAACATTAAAAGATTTTGTGAAAATATCATAAAAAAATATAATATTATACCCCACAAAAAACCTTCCAAAAGCATAAATAATAAATAATTACTTTTAATTGAAGTATCATTAACATTTTTTTTTTGCAATAAAAATATAATTAAAAATATTAAAAAAAATGAAATGCTAGTGATGTATAAACCAATGTCACCAAATAATGACATAAATTGTCTCAATAAAATATCTGCTCCATTTCTTAAAGTAGAAACTTCGTTTCTACTTAAAATAAGGACCATAAATTCATAAATTATCAAAAATGGAATAATAAATATAAAACTATAATAAGGTGATTTTGATAATCTCCAATATGTGCTTTTATTAAACAAAATTTAAATTTTAATTATTTTTTATCAACTTTAAATAAAGCTAAAAAGGCCTCTTGAGGAACTTCAACCTTACCAATTTGTTTCATTCTTTTTTTACCTTCTTTTTGTTTAGCCCATAATTTTCTTTTTCTGGTAATATCACCACCATAACATTTAGCAGTTACATTTTTTTTAAAAGGTCTAACTGTTTCTCTAGCGATTATTTTTGATCCAATTGCTGCTTGAATAATAACTTCAAACATTTGTCTTGGGATTACTTCTTTAAGATTTTTACATAATTCACGACCTTTAAAATAGGAAGAGTTTTTATCTGTTATAATTGATAATGCATCAACAACATCTCCCCCAATTAAAATATCTAACTTTTGTAATGGACCTGATCTATATCCAATGTGATTATAATCAAATGATGCATAACCTTTTGAAACAGATTTTAATTTATCATAAAAATCGAAAACTATCTCAGATAAAGGTATTTCATATTTTAGCTGAACTCTATACTTTGAGAAATAATGAGTGTCAATAAAAATTCCACGTCTATTTTGACACAATTTCATTAGAGCTCCCATAAATTCTGATGGGGCTATGATTTCTGCTAAAACATAAGGTTCATTTAATTCATCAATTAATCCATTATCTGGGAGTTCAGTTGGATTTTCAATTTCAATTACATCACCATTGGTTTTTAGTATTTCATATCTAACATTAGGTATAGTAGTAATAAGATTAAGATTAAATTCTCTTTCTAATCTTTCTTTTATAATATCCATGTGTAACATACCTAAAAAACCACATCTAAATCCAAAACCCAAAGCTGTAGATGTTTCAGGTTCAAAACTCAAAGATGAGTCATTGAGTTTTAATTTTTCTATAGAATCTCTTAATTTTTCATAATCTGCACTAATTGTTGGAAAAAGTCCTGAAAAAATCATTGGTTTCATTTCTTCATATCCAGGTAAAGGTTTATTAGACTCTAATTCTTTTGTTGTAATTGTATCTCCAACTTTTAATTCTTTAACATCTTTTAAACCAACTACTACATAACCTACTTCTCCTGCCTCTAAACATTTACTTGGTATTCGTTTTAAAACAAAATTTCCTACTTCTGTAATTTCTCTTTCCTTACCATTTGACATGAACTTAGCTGTCATTCCCGGAGCTATTTTACCATTAAAAACTCTAACATATGGTATTGCACCTCGATATGAATCAAAATTTGAATCAAATATTAATGCTCTAGTTGAATTTTCAATTGATATTTTAGGGTGTGGAATTTTAGTGACAATTTGAGATAATAATTTATTAACTCCTTCTCCGGTTTTAGCACTAACTTTAATTATTTCATCTTCTTTACAACCAATTAAATCAATTACTTGTTGTGAGATTTCATTTGGTCTTGATGTTGGTAAGTCTATTTTGTTGAGAACAGGAATTATTTCTAAATCATTTTCCAATGCTAAAAGAGCATGACTTACAGTCTGAGCCTCTACACCTTGTGATGCATCTACTAATAATAAAGCTCCTTCACAAGCTATTAATGATCTTGATACTTCATATGAAAAATCAACATGTCCAGGTGTATCTATTAAATTAAAAATGTAATTTATACCCTCTTGATTTGTGTAATGCATTTGAATTGGATGACTTTTAATTGTAATTCCTCTTTCTCTTTCAAGATCCATACTATCTAATACTTGATTCATCATTTCTCTTTTACCTAAAGTATCGGTTGCTTCAAGAATTCTATCAGCAAGAGTTGATTTACCATGATCTATGTGAGCTATAATAGAAAAGTTTCTTATATTCTTAATATTCATATGATTTTTTAATATAATTTTATGTCCTAATTTATCATTCTTATTTATTACAAATTAATGTTATTATATATAAATTATTAAAGGAGAAAATTTTGGAACAATTCATCATATCACTTGACTCTTTAACTTCGCAAATAAGTAACATAATTGCAACTCCTCTAATTCCTATTCTTTTAGGATCAGGTTTAATTGTAACAATTTCCTTAAGATTTATTCAAATCAAAAGATTAAAACATAGTTTTGATGTTTTAACTGGTAAATATGATAATCCAGCTGATAAAGGAGATGTAACTCATTTTCAAGCTTTATCAACTGCCCTTGCAGCTACAATTGGTATTGGTAATATAGCTGGAGTAGCATTTGCTATTCAAAAAGGAGGTCCAGGCGCTATTTTCTGGATGTGGATGACTGCAATTCTTGGCATGTCACTAAAATATGCTGAATCAACCTTAGCTCTTAAATTTAGAATTTTTGATAAAGATGGTAAAGCTTCTGGCGGACCAATGTATTATATTGAAAAAGGGTTAGGCAAAAAATGGAAATTATTAGCAATTTTTTTTGCCGCATTTACAATAATAGCATCATTTTGTTCAGGTAATATGAATCAAGCAAATACCATAGCCCAAACTTATAATGATAACTTTGGCATTCCATTTTGGCTTTCAGGATTAATTTTATCTTTTTTTGTTGGTTTAGTTATAATTGGTGGAATAAAACGAATTTCAATATTTGCTGAAAAATTAGTCCCAACCATGTCATTAGTTTATGTTTTAAGTGCAATTTTTATTTTAATTCTTTTCTATGACAGAATTATACCTTCATTTCAATTAATTCTAAGAGAAGCATTTTCTTTAAAAGCTGGAATTGGAGGATTATTCACTGTAATAATGTGGGGAATTAGAAGAGGATTGTATTCAAACGAAGCAGGTCAAGGATCTGCACCAATTGCTCACGCTGCTGCAAAAACAAAAGAACCTGTTAGAGAAGGAATAGTAGCATTAATGGGTCCATTTATTGATACAATAATCATTTGCTCTATGACTGCATTAATTATACTATCAACAGGAGCACTAGATTCAAATTTTGAAGGTGCACTATTAACAAAAGAAGCCTTTACAAGAGGATTTTATTTTGCACCATTTATAGGAGCAACAATTATCAATCTTTCAGTTTTACTTTTTGCTTATTCAACAATGCTAGCATGGAGTTATTATGGTGACAGATGTGTAGAATATTTATTTGGTTCTACAAAATTAAATATATACCGATATATTTATATTTTATTTGTTTTTTTAGGTTGTGTCCTACCTGTTAATTTTGTTTGGAATTTCGGTGATATTGCATTGACTTTAATGGCGGTTCCAAACTTGCTAGCAATAATTTTATTAATGAATATATTAAAAGATTTAACAAATGATTATTTTTCAAGAAAACATACAAAATATAATAGTTAATGTTACAAATGAATTTAGCACAATACTTAAAAATTGGAATAGAAGCTGCTGAAAACGCATCCGACTTTATTAAAACACAAACTAAAGAAATTATAAAAATTGATTTTAAAGGTGTTTCTGATTTAGTTACTAATGCTGATATTAAATCAGAAGAAATAATAGTTGATAAAATAAAAAAAAACTTTCCCTCACATAAATTTTTAACTGAAGAATCTGGATTTATTTTTGATAATTCAGATTTTTGTTGGGTAATTGATCCAATAGATGGTACAACAAATTTTGTTCATGGATATCCCTTTTATTCAGTTTCAATTTCTCTTTTTTATGAGGAAGAACCTGTATTAGGTATTGTAAAACATATTTCTTCAGGTGAAATTTATTATGCAACCAAACAAAATGGTGCATTTTGTAATAATAAAAAAATTTTTGTTTCAAAAACTAAATATCTTTCAAAAAGTTTATTAGCCACAGGTTTTGGATACAAACATGAAGAAATTTGGGAAAAAAATATGATTCTACACAAAAAGCTTACTCATTTAACACAAGGTGTCAGAAGAGCAGGTTCTGCAGCATTAGATTTATGTCATGTAGCAAGAGGATGGTTAGATGGTTATTGGGAATTAGATTTAAATCCTTGGGATATAGGTGCTGGTATAATTATTGTTGAAGAAGCTGGTGGCTTAGCAACAAAAGTGAATGGAGAAAAAATTACTTTAAATGATAAAGAAATTTTATCTTCAAATGGTTTAATTCACGAAAAAATACGGGAAAATTTAATAAATTAATATTATAACTTATTTATATCCAAATCCACTAATCCATCATTTATAATTAAATGATTTTGACTTGTTACTTTCCCAATTGTTAAGCAACTAATCTTTTTGACATTAGAATACTTTTGAACATCAAAAATATATTTTTCTGATAAAAATAATATATGATTAGAATATTTATCATTAAATAATAAATCCTCGATACTATTAGAACTATTTATATATATTTTAATTCCTGAAATATTATTGCAGTGAAAAATAGAACATAATAAAGCATTTCCAATACCAATTTCATATGTTTGAATTGAATATTTTATGATATTTTTTTTACGTAGAGAATTAACTATTTCTTTTATTTTAATATTATCTTCATTATTTAATTTTTTTAAACTTCCTAAAAGTATAATGTAATCGTTTTTAATAACAGTATTATTGTTGTTAAATTTTTTGGTTTTAAATTTTTCATTATGCCTTTTTAAAATCTTAGAATTAAAATTTACTTTATTCATTAATTTTTTTTATGATTTTTTGCTACACTAATTATTTCATTAGCCAAAGTTAAATTAATATTTAATTCTTCTTTTATGACTGATGGTGTAGTTTTTGCGATAATCGAAATATTTGAAAATTTACTATAAAGTTTGATTTTAGTTTTTGGACCAAATCCATTAATTTTATCAAAAATTGAATTTATTGAATTCTTAGCGTGTTTATCTCTATGAAAAGATATTGCAAATCTATGAGCTTCATCTCTAATTCTTCTTATTAAAATTAAACCTGAAGAAAATTTTGGAATATTTTGAGGTTCTTGAATACCAGGCAAAAATACTTCTTCCAATTTTTTTGCTATAGATGCTGTTGGAATATAATTTAATCCCAACTCTTTTAAAGCTGAAACTGCCATGTTTAGTTGACCTTTTCCACCATCAATTATTATTAAATCTGGAAAAACACCTTTTTCATTTTTAATTCTTTTATATCTCCTCAAAACAATTTCTCTAATCATTTCAAAATCATTTATACCTTTAACTGTTTTAATTTTAAATTTTCTATAATCTTTTTTGACTGGTTTACCATCAACAAAACAAACCATACTACCAACTGGGTTATAACCTTGAATATTAGATATATCAAAAGCTTCAATTCTTCGAGGAGGACTAATCAAATTTAAATCCTCTTTTAATTGATTTATTATTTTTGGAACTAATTCTTTTCTAGAAGTTTTTTTCAAAAGTTCTTGTTTAAGAACAAGATCAGCATTTTGTTGACACATTTTTAGTAATCTAAGTTTTTCTCCTTTAATTGGAATTGTAATTTTGATTTTTTTATTTCTTTTAGATTCTAACCAAAGTTTTATTGTTTCTAAATAATCAGGCTGATCGCTTAAAATAATTTCACTTGGAACAAAATGCGTTATCAAATAAAATTGACGAATGAAATCTGAAATCATTTTAGATTTATTTTCATTCAAAGCTCCTTTTAACATTATCTTTTCTCTAGCTGAAATCCTACCCTCTCTTATTCTTATGACAACACCACATGCAAAATTATTTTTTGATGAAATTGCAATTATATCTCTATCCTCAAATGAAGCAATACTTTTTCCCTGTTTTTTTGTAAAATTCATAATTAAATCTATTTGTTCTTTATATAGACCTGCTTTTTTATAATCCATTAAATTTGATGCATTAATCATTTGTGTTGATATTTCTTCAATAATTTTTTTTATATTTCCATTCAAAAAATAAATAACATTTTCGATGATATTATTATATCCATCTTTACTGATTAAGCCTTCACATGGTCCGTTGCATTTATTAATATGATAGTCTAGACAAATTGAATGTTTATTTTTTTCTATAGTATCTTTATTAATATTAAAATCACAACTTCTTAAGGGAAATAACTTATGTAAAATCTTTAAAATAAATCTAAGTTGTTTAACATCAGTATATGGACCAAAGTATTTTGAACCATCATTTATTAGTTTTCTTGTAATAAACACTCTTGGATAATTTTCATTTGTTATTCTTATGTAAGGAAATGTTTTATCATCTCTTAATAGAACATTATAATAAGGTCCATGCTCTTTAATTAAATTTGCTTCTGTAAGTAATGCCTCAATTTCAGTTCTAGTTACAATCCATTCAAAATCTTCAGCTCTTTTTAGCATTGATATAATTTTTAAAGATAGATTAGAGTTATTTTGAAAATAGGATCGCACTCTTCTATTGAGTAATTTCGCCTTACCTATATATAAATAATTTCCTTTTAAATCTTTAAAAAAATAAACACCTGGCTTTTTAGGTAATAAAATTAATTTTTTATTTATATAGTCGTTTTTTTTCATTAAAAATTATACTTATTTTTTAGAAATTATTGAATTTATAAAAACTAAGATCGTGAAAATTTCTAACCTTCCTAACAACATACAAAAACATAATAACCACTTTGCAATAGAATTAAGTGATTTGTATGTATCAGTAGGACCAAAATCACCAAAAGCTGGACCAATATTACCAATTGCGGATGCTGAAGCGCCAAGTGCTGAAACAAAATCAAGATTAAAAAAAGTAAGGACTAAGGATGTTAAAACAAATATAAAAAGATAAATTAAAAAAAAACCAAGAGTGTTTCTAATGATTTCATCATTAATAGTTCTGTTTCCAATTTTAATTGGAATTATTGCTCTTGAGTGAATCATTCTTTTGATTTCAGTTAAGGAATATTTTATTAATAGAACAATTCTAGAAATTTTCATACCACCACTTGTTGATCCACCCATTGCTCCAAAAAACATCAAAAAGAAGAGTAACAACTGAGAAAAAAATGGCCATATTTCATAATTGCTATTTGTGTAACCAGTTCCTGTTAAAATTGCAACTGTCTGAAAAAGTGATTTTATGTAGTTTTCATGTGAAAATTGAGAATTTGAATTTGAAATATTAAAAAATATCAAAATTGAGATAAAAAAAACAATGAAAAAATATACTTTAAATTCATAATCATTAGTATAACTTTTTAAATTACCAGATAATGCTTTAAAATGTAATGCGAAATTAACTCCAGCGATAAACATAAAAATTATGAAAGCATATTGAATTATTATACTTTCATAAGCTGCAATACTTTCATTATATATACTAAATCCACCAGTTGGCATAGTTGTAAATGCATGACATATTGAATCAAAAAAAGGCATACCAGCAAAAAACAAAAATAAAATTTGGAGAAAAGTAAAACCAATATATACAAACCATAAAGTCTTTGCTGTTTCTTGTACTCTAGGTTTAATTTTATCTGTTATTGGTCCAGGAACCTCAGCTTTAAAAAGTTTTATTCCACCAACACCTAAGAGAGGTAAAATTGCAATACTAAAAACAATAATTCCCATACCTCCAATCCATTGAGTAAAACTTCTCCAAAACAAAATACTTTTAGGAAGACTTTCTATTCCATTAGGTAAATTAATACTTGATTGAATAATTGTTGCACCAGTTGTAGTGACCCCCGACATTGATTCAAAAAATGCATCGGTGAAGTTATCAATTACTCCAGTTAGTAAATAAGGAAGTGTGGAAAATAATGCAGCAAAAAACCAAGCTAAACTTACTGTTGCAAAACCATCTTGAATTGAAAATTTTATTTTTGTTTTTGTAAAAAAAAATAATATTAGACTTAAGGTAATTGTTATAAATGACGAAATAATATAAGATAAAATATGAGAATCATTATAAAAAAAAGAAATAACAACGGGGAAAAACATTGTTAGCCCAAGTGTAAAAATAATACGTGATACTACATTAAGAATAGACTTTAAATGCATTAAATTATATAAAGAATTTATCTACCTCATTGATTGCATCTGGCAAAGCAAAAACCTTTACAATATCATCTGATGTAACAACGCTATCTCCATTAGCTATTGAAAATGATCCATTTTTATGTTGAATAGAACCAATGATAGCATTTTTCGCAAATTTTTCAGAAGCAAGTGATTTAAAAAATGTAATTCTACTACCTTTTTTTGGTTTGTAATCAATTGATTCTAATTGCGTATTACCAATTTTTTCAATTTCATGATTGTCATCTGTTTTTATATACGAAATTATTTTATTAACTGTACACATACTTTTACTTACAACTGCATCCATACCAATCATAGTCATAGCAGGTATATATTCCGTGTGAGATACATGAATGATATTTTGTTTGACACCAAGATGTTTTGCTAAGAGAGCAGACATTAAATTAGTTTGATCATTTTCAGTTACAGCAATGAAACTATCTAATTCTTCAAGGTTTTCTAATCTTAAAAATTCGATATCAGTACCATCATCATTTAATACAGTAACATTAAATTTTGATGCAATGAGATCTGCTTTATCTTTATTTATTTCAACAAGTCTAACATTTAAATCATCTTGAAAATCGTTTGCTATTGCTCTTCCAATTTTCCCTCCACCCAAAATCATTACATTTTTAGTTTGATTTACTTGTTTTCCTAAAATATACATTAAATGCTCGATATCATTTTTATGAACCAAAAAATATCCCTCATCACCTTTTTGAATGATTGTTTCACCATTAGGAACAATAGTTTCTTCATCCCTTGTTAATCCAATTATGTTAAATGATAGGGATTTATTATTTAACTTTATTGTTGAAAGATTTTTATTTATTAAACTAGAATTATCACTGATTTTAATTCCTAATAGTTTTAAATTTTCATCGATATCATCAACATAATTAGCTGAATTTTGTATCACTAGTCTATTAATTTCTGATTTTGCTTCCATTTCAGGATGAATAATTTCGTCGATACCAAATTGACTTGGATTAATAATGTAATCTTTACTAGAATAATCAACGTTTCTGAGTCGAGCAATAACTTTATTAGAACCAAGGTTTTTTGAAATCTTAGATGCTATTAAGTTTGATTCATCCATTCCAGTAACAGAGACGACGACATCAGTATTTTGTATACCTGCATTTAATAGTATTGAAGGATTTGTTCCATCTCCCTGAATAGCATTTACATCAATATTATCCTCAGCTCTCATAATTTTTTGCTTATCAGGATCAATAATTGTTATATCATAATCTTCTTGACTCAACAATTTTGCTAACTGAAAACCAACCTCGCCCGCTCCAATTATAATTATTTTCATATCTATTTATCTCAATAGTAACATTTTCATTGAATGATAATTATTATTCACCTTAATTGAACAAACATAAGAACCTTCTGATACTTTTGCTCCCATATCATTTTTTCCATCCCAAATTTTATTATAAAAACCTGCTTGAAAATTATTTTCTAATTCTAAAATTCTTACCCTCTTTCCTTTAATATCATATATTATCAAATCAACTACTGAAGGAGCAGGTAATTCAAATCTAATAACAAAGTTTTTTCTTAATGGGTAGGGAAAATTATTTTTTAATTGAAAGTTTGAAGGAATATTGTCTTTGATAAAAATCTTACCGTTTAAAACTCTCAACTCAATAACTTTATCATTTTCACCAGAAAAGAAATAGTCCTTAAAAGAAAGAAAAAATGATTTTTCGTTATTAGTTATTGATAAAGGAATCAAAATTGAATGATCTTCATCCTGAAAATTTAATTTCTTATACTCAGGATTTGACTTAATAATTAATGAACCCTCTTTAAATGAAAAATCTGTCAAATCGTTATTAGAAGATTCAATCATTGGAAGACCCAATTCTATAGAATTTGAATCATAAGAAATACTAATATTCAGTGAATCTAGTTTATCAAATTTATTAATTCTAATATAATTTCCATTCAAAGTATCTAATGATAATTCATAACTTGAAAAAGTTACAATAGACGAACCATTGATTATTGAAAGTCCAATTGAAAGGTAAATGAATATTTTTTTCATATTTTTAAAAATATAATAATAATAGTTATTTAATAAAATTGTTTTCCAATCATATAGTCATTTTCAATACAATCAAGTTTAACATTAACTAATTCACCAAAATTAATTGATTTAATTTTTGATTTTACTTTAATATAATTCGAGGTGTATCCTACAAAATAATTATTATCTTTATTTTCTATTAAAACAGAATCAATTTTTCCTAAACAAGAATTATAAAATTTTCTTGTTTTAATTTTAGATATCTTCCGCAAAAATTTACTTCTATTTTCTATTTCTTTTGATGAAATTTTATTTAACATTTTTGAGGACTCTGTGTTATCTCTATCTGAATAACTAAAAACATGTAAATAAGATATTTCATTATTTAGAATTAATGATTTTGTCAAGTTGAAGTCTTTATTTTTTTCTCCTGGAAAACCTACCATAACGTCAGAACCAATGCAAGCATGTGGTATTATTTTCTTTATAAATTTAATTTTTTTAATATAATCTGATGAATTATATCTTCTTTTCATTAATTTTAAAACATTATCCGATCCAGATTGCAATGGCAAATGAAAATGAGGTACAAAAGAATTTGATTTTGAAATAAATTCAATCATATCATTTGTTAATAGATTTGGCTCAATAGAAGAAATTCTGATTCTTTTAGCTCCAATATTATCAAGTTCCTTAATTAAATTAAAAAAGTCTAAACCATTATCTCTAAAATCTCCAATATTTACACCTGTTAATACAATTTCATTAACTCCATTATCGAGAAGTTTAATTGCATTTTTTAGTGTATTATTAATTGTATCACTCCTACTTTTTCCTCTTGCTAATGGAATTGTACAATAAGTACAAGGATAGTTACATCCATCTTGAATTTTCAAAAAGGATCTTTTACGTTGAAATGTTGAAAAAGATGGAACAAATTGTTTTATAGAATCAATCTCGCATGAATGTACTTTATTTAATTTTCCATCTAATGAATCTAGATGATTGATAATATTAAATTTTTCACCTGCTCCCAAAACTAAATCAACACCATCAATTTGTGAAATTTCAAATGGTTTTAATTGTGCATAACAACCTATTATAATTATTTTAGATTCAGATGCTAAATTTTTAATTTGACGAATAATTTTTCTGCATTTTTTATTAGCATTTTCTGTAACAGAGCAAGTATTAATGACATAAAAATCTGATTTTTTTGGAAATTCATTAATTTTATAGCCATTATTAATAAAATCATCCATTATTTTGGAAGACTCAGAAAAATTTAGTTTACATCCCAAAGTGTGAAATGAAACCGTTTTAAAGATATCTTTACGTAAGTTCAATTTTTCCCTGATCACCAATTATTAAGTTTATCTCATTAAGAAAATCAGTTTTTTGATTGATACTAATATTATGTCCTAATAAAGAATTTTTAATAGTTTGTTTAATATTTAAAAAAGATGTATTTGACATTATTATAGAATTTTCAATAGAGGAATTAATTACTTTGCAATTATTTGACAAAGATACATTTGGACCAATAATTGAATTTTCAATAACGACATTGTCACCAATTATTACAGGACCATTAATTATAGAATTATTAATTGCAGAATTTGCTCCGTAAATAATTTGACCATTAATTTTATTTTTTAATTTAATATCATTATAATCAAATGGTTTATTTTTTTTTAAAATATTTTTTAAAACAAGTTTATTAGCTTCAATTAAATCTGATGGTTTTCCTGTATCTTTCCACCAACCGGTTATTTCAGAAAAAGTAATTTTTTTATTATTATCTAATAAATATTGATGAGCATCTGATATTTCTAACTCACCTCTTTTTGAAGGTTTAATATTATTAACTGCTTCAAATATTGATGAATCATATAGGTAAATTCCAGTGATTGCATAATCACTTTTTGGGTTTTTAGGTTTTTCTGAAATAGAGATAATTTTGTTATTTTTAATTTCTGGAACACCAAATCTTTCAGGATCTTTTACTTTGCTTAATACTAAATGACAATTACTTTTTAATTTATCAAACTCATCAAGAAATTTTTTAACTCCCCCCACTAGAATATTATCACCTAAATAAAACAAAAAATTATCTTTGCCAATAAAATCTTCAGAAATTTTTATAACATGAGCCAAGCCTAAAGGAGAATTTTGAGTAATATATGTTAAATTAACTCCATATTTTTTTCCTGTTCCAAATATATTCTCAATTTCTTTGTCATTTTTATTTATAACTATACCTATATCTAAAATATTAGCATTTTTCATATAATTAATTGCGTAGGTCAACATAGGCTGATTAGCAATTGGTATAAGATGTTTATTTTTTGTGTGAGTAATTGGTCTTAAACGAGTACCATGACCACCTGCAGTTAATAAACCTTTCATAAATATTTAGATTTGAATGATAATAAGTTATATTATTATCGCCATCTAGTACCATATGTAGAATTATAAGGATCTAATAATTCAAACTCACCAAATCCATTATAATCTAAAAAAGTGAAAGATCTATTTATTCTTATATAATTCCATCTTTGGTATTCTCTCCCATTTATATCACTCATATTTTTTTCTATGTTATCAGGAGGACCAAACAAAATGAATATCATTCCCATAGATGTTTTCCAACCTTTTTGCCAAGTTTGAAACTGACTATTAGCAAATGAAACTCTTCTATAGTATTCGTTCATCAACTCATTTTCTTTTGTTTCTGGAGTAGGATCTCTTTTTTTCCAAAATTCCAATAATTTATCTTCTTTTTTTATATTCTTATTTTTGAATATTTTCTTGAGCTCATCAGTAAAAGCAATATATCTCATTTGCTCAATCGCTTCATCAATATCACTAATGTATGAAGTCATACCCATAAAATTTGATTTGATCATTATACTAGAAATGAATTGATTTGATGATTCTTCATCAATCTTATTAAAAGACAATTGAACATTAAAATTTGATGTAATTTTATTAGAGATAGGAATATTTAAAATATCCTTAAAAACTAGATTAGAATCTAAAATTTCAATAGAATCTAATAAAATTGTTTCATTTGATGTTGACGAAATTCTATAATGAATAAAATTAAAAATTTTTTTTCTTGAAACTGCTTCATAATAAATATTTATGGATGTGTCAATATCAGTAATCCTTGGAGGAATAACCGGGAAACCATTATCAAATAGCAAATTTACTTTATTTAAATTAACTAAAATAAGATCACTAATAACCTCATCATTAATAAAATTATCCAAAGAAATATCTATTTCTTTTCTAAAAATCTTTCTAGTATCTAAATCCATTAATTCAACTAATAATTTGCTGTCTTCATTAAATAAAATGAGTGATTCCTTAATCATATCAGTAACCAAGGAAGAATGTGTATCATTAAAATCATCAACTTTTGCAATATATTGTTTACTTAATCTATTTATTGGAATATTATTTTGGGTTTGAATGGTAAATGTTAATTCATAATTTGCTTCAAAAAAATTTTTCTTCCTTAAAAATTGAATGGAACTGTACGGAATATTAATATGAATATCTATTTTTGATGAATCTATATTTGTAGTAGGATATCTTGCTACTTTTAAATAAAAAAATGGAGAAGAGAGATCAATATTTTTTTTATTTTGAGAAAAAGATAATGAATTAAAAAAAATAAATATAATTATTGTAAATATGAATTTCATTTTAAATTATTTATCCAGTTAAATCTACAAAGACCAGAAGAAGTTCCAAACCAAATTTCATTGTTAATTATTTCAATACTACTCACAAAATTTGAGGAAAGTCCGTTTTTTTCTTCAAAATCTAACTGGTATTTTTTTGATAAATTGATTAGAAAAACTCCTTTGTTTGTTGCAAACCAAATTATTTCTTCTTTTTGGTTGTTTTTGAAATATTCGATTTCAAAAACTTTGGCACTTATCAATTTCCTATTATATTTAACTCTTTTCCAAGTAAAATTTGTTTTATCAATAATTAATAAATTTGTTTTTTCAGCAAAAAAAATTTTATCATTTGATGAAGTAATTGATTCAACCGGAGATTCTAATCTGAAAAAATCTGTTGTAATGTTATTATTGTATGAAGAATATTCTGTCAAGAAATCAGCCTCTTTAACCCATCTCCAAATTCTCATTTTTGAACATATCCATAAATTTCTTCCATCCCAATAAATTTCCTCAATTGGATTATTACCAATTTTTTGAGATACTGGCCAATAGTTGAATTCAAAGGAATTAATATCAAACCTATTAATTCCGTTTTTATTACCCAAATAAATATATTGATCATCATTTGATATAGAATTTTCATAATTATAATCAAAATATTTTTGAGATTTATTTAAAAAAAACCAATTTTCTTTATTTGGTTCAAAAATTTGAATGCCATCAAAAGAAAGAAAATACCATTCATTTAATATTTTTTTTATTTTATATATTAAATTAAAATTAAAATTAATTTCATTTTTCGAAGTAAAGATTTCTGATTTAAAGTCATTATAATTGAATAAATTTATTGAAGATTCTAAGTTGTATTGATTATTACCAGATATCCATAATTTATTTTTCCATATTTTTAAATCACTAATATTTGAAATTGTTAATCCTTTGTATACTAACTCTAAAATTAATAGTTGATTAGAGCCTTTAAATACATATCCTTTATTTGTTCCTATCCAAATATCTCCAAAACTATCTGAAAAAAAAGTTGTTATTTTATGTTTATCCGAAAGTTTAGGTCCTACAATATAGTTATTAGCATTGAAATACCAACCATCTAGAAAAGCGAAGTTATTAATTTTATTTTTTATAATATCAATATCTAAAATTATTTGACTTGACCATCTTATTTTATCATTTTGATTAAATTTAGTTATATATTCTATAATATCACCACTAAAATTATTGATTTTTATAATAAAAGAATTGTTAACGCAATATAAATATTCTTTATCTCCTCCAATACGATTTATATTATCAAAATTAACATTGTTGATTTGGTTCCAACTTTCACCCTTATTATTTGAATAATGTAGAGTATTTTTAGTTGATGCCCATAATATATTTGTATTTAAATCATAATATATAGAATTAACGAAATTTGAATTTAAACCTTGAGACGTAGAAATTGGATAATCCCAATAATTGCCAAAAAAATTGTATCTTAAAATCCCACCATTTGTAGCAAAATAAATATATTCATTTCCTTCTGTAATAGAATTTATTATCTGAGACTCAGAAAATGTTACCCAATCCCATGGATGAAATTTTATATCCTTTTGTGACAAAGATATTGTATTCATTAAAATAAAAAAAATAAAAAATTTTGGAAAAAAATTTATAATAAATTCCAATACTAAAAAGATTTTAAATCTTCTTTTTTTATAGAATAAACTCCTATATGCTCACAAACTCTTCCAGCAGCAAAATTTGATAATTCTGTTGCTAATTTATTATCTGCACCACATAAATTTGATACTACAAATACGGAAATAACAGTATCACCTGCACCAGAAACGTCATGTACAGATTTAGCTTTTGTAGGAATTTGATGAAATCCATTTTCATCAAATAATGACATTCCATCAGGACCTTGCGTAATCAACAAAACTGAACAATTAATTTTTTTTCTAAGCTCTGTACCAATTTTCTCAATATTAAATTTATCAACTTTAGTTTTTAACGCTTCTGATATTTCTTTTACGTTAGGTTTAAAAAATTTAACTCCTAAAAAATCAAAGAAATTTTTTCTTTTTGGATCAACATAAAT